>Ga0315282_10000739_pt1 | contig 63755 bp, 55 predicted proteins | sample YL17G07_20_MG_FD_203693 | JGI IMG/M metagenome (GOLD analysis project Ga0315282, IMG submission 203693) | Sediment microbial communities from Yellowstone Lake, YNP, Wyoming, USA - YL17G07_20 | ecosystem: Environmental > Aquatic > Freshwater > Lake > Sediment | place: USA: Wyoming | collected...
TGATCCAAGCTTGCAAAAGCTGTCTTTGTTCCGACGGCAAATCAAGAGCGGCGGCTGGGTTCCACATGGTGCGTACAATAGCAAAACCCAGCCGCATTGTAAAGCTAATTACGAGACACTACACTAGAAGTACCGCATCGAAATCGCCAAGCTCTTGCCCGAGATGGTTTTTGGCTGCACCCTCGATTGTCCACCCCCGCTCTCTCAGTTCTTTTATGAACTCCAACTTTATCGGCCCGACCCCGTTGCCTTCACCGCGTTTCTTGCCGCTCTGTGGGTGGATAGCGAATGTCTCGGCACCGGGAGGCCAGGCGCACTTTTTCACGGAGGCGTGAAGTGACCTACGCGTATCCCTCCAATGCTTGGATTTTGCATACGGGCCACAACTTACCACTGTCTCAATGTGGACGATTTTCATGAGATCTCCCGGTACAGTTTCGCGAGGAACTGAACGGGATCAACACCGAGCGCGCCCGCCACCTCGCGGAATTCGACCACATCCAGTCGGCGCTCGCCTCGCTCGTACTTTGACACGAATGACTGCGGTCGATTGAGGCGCGAGGACAACTCGGCCTGGGTGAGATCGGCTTTCTTGCGGGCCGCCACAAGAAGCTCGCGAAACCTCTTTTGCGCCTCATTCTGCACAGGATCGCTCCAATGGGAAAGAAGTATAAAACCTCTTGTGGGATAAACCCAAAACGGGTTTAGGGGAAAGTAAAGGAGAGCGGGCCACGGTCAGCGTTTTTCTGACTGTGGGCTTTTCCTTCGGTGGGCTTTCCCTTCGATGACGAACTCGAATACATGCACCTGAATGCGGGAGGAAAGGGCTGGGGGATCGGGCCTTGTGGTTCGGGGCCGGGGACTCGCTATCAGGCGTCGGGTTTCGTCTTACGACCCGTCGTTACTGATAACTGAATACTGAGAACTGACGACTTGCTAAGGTCACGTTCGTTCTGAAAGCCCAGCGAGGAACCCTGCCAACTCGGGAGGAAGCGGGGCCGAGAAACTGACCGCGCGGCGCAGGCGCGGATGTTGGAACTCCAAAAATCCTGCGTGGAGAAAGGTCCGCGAAAGCGTCGCAACTTCCCTACCCCCAATACGGAGCTTGCCTGGCGCGCCGTAAGTTGTGTCGCCGACAATGGGGTGGCCGAGGACTGCGAAGTGGACTCGTATCTGGTGGGTTCGGCCAGTTTCGGGATGGGCTTCGAGCAGTGTGAAATCGCGTAACCGGCGGATGACCTGGTAACGGGTGAGCGCCTCCCGCGGGCGCAGTCCCCCCACTTTCATGCGCGTGCGCCGGATGGGATCACGCCCCAGAGGCTTCGAGATTTCGCCCTGCGCACTGCTTACCCGCCCGTGAACCAGAAGTATATAGGTCTTGCAGACCGCACGCGACTTGAATTGTTCCGCCAGTTGCCGGTGCGCCGCATCGTTCTTCGCCACCACCACCAACCCCGAAGTCATCTTATCCAGACGATGGACAATGCCAGGGCGGCTCGCATCACCGGCAGAGGAGAGATTTCTGACGTGGTGCAGCAGAGCATTAACCAGCGTGCCGGATTTCAGGCCGGCTCCCAGGTGCACCGCCATCCCCGCCGGCTTGTTCACCACCAACAGATCCTCATCCTCGTACATGATGGAAAGCGGCAATGCTTCTGGGGTGGCCGTCAGCTCTTCTCGTTCCGCGCGCACTGAGATGACGTCGCCGGCCTGGATCTCTTCCCCTCCCTTGCGGGCCAAACGCTCGCCGACGCTGACCAGACCAGAACGAATCAGGCGTTGTACCTGGCTGCGGCTCCAATCCGACATCTGCCGGGTCAGAAAGACGTCGAGCCGCTCCCCCGTGTTGGATACTCGAAATTCGAAATTCGGCACGTCACTCATAGAAAAGCAACTGGAACACCAGCAACCCCGCTCCCACTACAATGGCGCTGTCGGCAAGATTGAAAGTAGGCCAGTGATAGCTGCGGAAGTAAACATCCACGAAGTCCACGACTCGACCCAAGCGGATACGATCGAAGAGATTTGAAAGCGCGCCGCCAAGGATCAGGGCAAGCCCCACGCCCGTGTGCCAGCGGAGCTGCTGGTTGCGCCAGATGACGGCGATTACCATGGCCAGCAACAGGCTCGAGACAACAATAAGCAGCAGGGTCTTCCAAGGCGCCGGCGAGTCAGAGAACAGACCGAAGGCAGCCCCCGCGTTCTTGCTATGAATAAGGTTGAGAAAGTGCGGCAGGACTGGAACCGTCGTGTGCTCCGAGATCGAGGCCTCCACCACGGCCTTTGTCACTTGGTCCCCAGCCAACACCACGATACCAATGACCACCCAGACAACACGCCGAAACCTGTTGACACGAATTGCGCCCATAAAAAAGTTTTCAGTAGTCAGTTGTCAGTCGCCAGTGGTCAAACTGCGTCCGCGCCTGAAGGCGAATGTCATTCCGAGCGGGGCGAGCAATTTCGTCCTGATTCTGGTCTTGTCGCATCCAGGGCGAGATTCCTCGCTCCGCTCGGAATGACACAAATGTGCTCTTCACTCCATTTCTTACCTCGGACCACGAACCACTGACGACTGACTCCTGATAACTGATGACTGGTTACTGACGACTGATTTCTTCCAGCGCCTCCGAGCACCTCTCGCACACGGTCGGGTAGCGCCTGTCGTTACCCACCTGCTGGGAATAATTCCAGCAGCGTTCGCACTTGCGGCCCAGGGCCTTTTCAATCTTGACCCTAAGGCCAGGGATATCGGTTTCAGATGCCCCTACCAAGGGGCTGGCGGAAAGTTCGACCTGCGAAACAATGAAGATCGAGGGAAGCGCCCTTTGGTATTCCTCGAGCAGATTCTGTAGCTCGCCTTCCGCCTGGAGGCAAATCCTGGCCTCCAGCGAGCCGCCGATGAACTTCTCTTGTCGAGCCACTTCGAGCGCCTTCAGGACCGCATTACGAACCCCGATCAATCGGGGCCACTTTTCCAGGCGCGAGATATACTCGGAGGGAACTCTTTGACGAAGTTCTTCCGGCCGGAGGAAATTGCTGAGATGCACGCTCTTCTCGCGCCCCTGCGGTCCTGGCAAGTTTGCCCACACTTCCTCGGCCGTGAAAGGGAGCAGAGGAGCCACGGCGCGAACCAATGCCTCGGCGATGTAGTAGATCGCCGTTTGCGCCGAACGTCTCCTCGTCGAACGGGCGGGGGCAGTATAGAGGCGGTCCTTCAGAATATCGAAGTAAAACGCGCTCAGGTCGACGGTGGCAAAATCGTAGATGGCCCTGTAGACTTTGTGGAAAGCATACTCCTCGTAGGCGCCCCGGAGGCGCTCTAGCAATTCCGCCGTTCGCGCGAGCGCCCAGGCATCCAAATCCTCGAGTTGCGAACCCTGCACAGAATCCTTTTGCGGATCGAAGTCGTAGAGGTTGCCCAGGCAATATCGAAACGTATTGCGCAGCTTGCGGTACGCCTCGGAGAGCCGGGCCAACATATCGGCCGAGATGGTCACGTCCTCACCGAACTCAACCGAGGCCACCCAGAGGCGCAGGATTTCAGCCCCATGGGTCTTGATGACTTCGTTGGGGTCAATCACGTTTCCAAGGGATTTGGACATGGCTCGGCGGTCGGCGTCCAGGACCCAGCCGTGAGTGAGGACCGTGCGGTAGGGCGCCGCGCCGTGCGTGCCCAGCGCTACCAGAAGCGAACTATGAAACCATCCCCGGTATTGGTCGCCAGCTTCCAGATAAACGTCGGCAGGCCAGGGGATGTCCGGTCGACGCCCCAGCACCGCGAAATGGCTGGCGCCGGAATCAAACCAGACGTCGAGGATGTCAGTCTCCTTCCGCAGCCGCGCGCCGTCGCATTGCGCACACTTAGCTCCCGCCGGCAGAAGCTGCTCGACGGGATGAGCGTACCAGGCGTCCGCGCCTTCCTTCCGGAAAAGCGCCAGCGCGCGCTCCGCCAGGGCCGCATCCAGCAAGGGCTTCTTGCAGGTCTCACAGTGAAAGACCGTGATAGGGACTCCCCAAGACCGCTGCCGGGAGATGCACCAGTCGGGGCGTTCCGCAATCATGTTTGCGATACGGTCTTCTCCCCAAGCCGGCAACCAGTGCACCTTCTTGATTTCTGCCAGCGCCCGCTGGCGTAGGCCTTGGTGGTCAATGTTAATGAACCACTGCTCGTTGGCGCGGAAGATCACAGGATTGTGACAGCGCCAGCAGTGCGGATAAGAGTGAGTCAGCCACCCGGCCGGCCCCACCAGCGCACTCCGCCTCTTCAGCAACTCGACAATAGGCTCATTCGCCTCGAAGACCTTTTTCCCCAGGTAATCAGGAAGGCCCTCAGTGAATTCCCCTGCATCCCCGACCGGAACATAGATTTCCAGCCCGTACTGTAGACCCGTAAGGTAGTCCTCCCGCCCATGGCCGGGCGCGGTGTGGACACAACCCGTGCCATCCTCGGCCGTTACATAGTTCGCCAGCACTCCCAGAATCTTTCGATCCAGAAACGGGTGCTGCATTTCGAGGCGGTCCAGGCTCCGGCCGGGAATTCTGGCCAAGACCTTCGCAGCCCTGAGGCCCGTTTCATGCAGCACCGGATCATGCCGCCCGCTTTCAACTAGGTACACCTCCCCGCCATCCTCCGCCACCGCGACGTACTCGAACTCGGGATGAAACGCCACGGCCATGCTGGCAGGAAGCGTCCAAGGCGTGGTGGTCCAGATAATAACGTAGAGTTTGCGCCCCTTAAGTGCGGGGTCCAGACTCGCCGGGTCTGTCAGCACGGGGTAGCGCACGTAAATCGAGCGGCTGCGGTGATCCTCATACTCGACCTCAGCCTCCGCCAGGGCGGTCTTGCAAGAGATGCACCAGTAAACCGGCTTGCGGCCACGGTAGACATAACCGCCCGCCAGAAACTTCAGAAAAGCCTCGGCGATTTCCGCCTCGTACTCAAAACCCATGGTGAGGTAGGGCTTTTCCCACTCGCCAAAAACTCCCAAGCGCATGAAGTCTTGCCGCTGAATATTCACATATTTTTCCGCGTAGCGCCGACAGGCTTGCCGGATTTCCACCACGCTCATCTGCGCTTTTCGGTCCCCCAGTTCTTTGTCCACGTTGATTTCGATGGGTAACCCGTGGCAGTCCCAACCCGGCAGATAGGGAGCATTGAATCCCTCCTGGGTCCGCGCCTTGACGATGAAGTCTTTTAGAATCTTGTTGAGCGCGGTCCCTAAGTGGATGCGGCCATTGGCATATGGCGGGCCATCGTGCAGGGTGAAGATTGGGGCGTCTTTTCGCGCGGCGCGAATCTGACCGTAGAGATCTTCCTTCGCCCAGTGGGCCAGCCACTTGGGTTCATTCTGGGGAAGGTTGGCCTTCATCGAAAAATGGGTTCGAGGAAGATTGAGCGTGTGCTTCAGGTCGAGCGTCTTCTGCATTCGTCCTCCGCTGGGTGCGCAAGGCATGTATTATAGAGAACGTGTAAAGAGAGTGTCTAGCGCGGATGCAACTTCGGGCGGGGTTGCTACGTCAATTGATATGGTGAGGGGCGGCAGAGTCGCGCTTAGCACTGGCGTGAGCTGCTAATTCGAACCGCTCTGTCAGTCGCGAGCCTGAGTGAAGCGGTTGTTGAGACTGGAAGGGCATCGAGTGTGGTAGAATACGGGAAGTGCCGCAGCGATGGAAAACGATAGCTACACCGGGAAGCAACTTTGGAGGGCTTGCGGCCATCATTAGACTAGGGGTTAAGAGGACCGCGCGAGTATTCGAAAAGGCCCGAGGGACAGGACATGGACGTACCCGCAACCAGTGAAACCCAGGTCGAGATCAAGGCGGACACCACGCCGAGCGGAAGCCGCCGTGAACCTGAGCCGGAGTACCGCCTCACCTTCGTTGATTCCGCCATCCCGCCCGTTTCCCTTTTCCGCCAGATTTGGCAGATGCTCCACGAACCGAAGGTTACTGTTCCGAAGGAGTATTACCGGGGAAAGGTCGCTCTGCCCGCCACGGACATGCGTCCTTGGATTCTGGATCTTCGTAACGAGCTTAAGACGCTTTTTGAAAAACCGAAGATCACGGCTTCAACAAGAGAGTATTACCGGGGAAAAGCCACTCTGCCCGCCACGGACATGCGTCCCTGGATTCTGGATCTTCCCAACCAGCTCAGGGCACTGTTTGAGAAACCGAAGCCTCCCTCGATTCCGATTACCTCAAAGCCCGTCGATGTCCCGGAGATTTGGCAGGATTACCAGCCGCAGTCGGGCTCGTGGCTGAATTCCCTGCTCGTTCATGCGGTGGGAGTGGCGATCATATTGTTGCCATTTTTCGTAGCGCACCTCAACCAACCGGTTAAGGCCTCGACGAAATATGAGATGGTCGATATATCGCCCTATGTAGCGGAACTCGAGGCAGCAGGCAAGAAGGCAGGGGGTGGTGGAGGAGGAGGCGACCGTTCGCCGACGCCGGCCTCGAAAGGCGCGGCCCCCAGATTTGCCAGGCAACAACTCGCTCCACCGCTGGCCGTCATTAGGAACCCGCACCCCATTTTGCAGGTGGAGCCCACCTTGCTGGGTGCGCCGCAACTGAAGCTGCCCCAAATAGCTATGAACAGCCCCGTCTGGGGCGATCCACTGGGCGTTGCCGGTCCGCCCTCCAACGGGCCGGGGACTGGTGGCGGCATCGGCTCGGGTGAGGGGACCGGTATCGGCTCAGGCAAAGGTGGCGGTTTGGGCCCTGGAGAAGGTGGCGGATTTGGCGGCGGGGCTTACAGCGTCGGTGGCGGTGTGAGCGCCCCCATCCCGATATACCAACCCGAACCCGCTTACTCCGAGGAAGCTCGCAAGGCGAAGTATCAGGGCACCGTGGTGCTTTGGATTGTGGTGGACACCAGCGGAGCTGTTACCGATGCTCGCGTGGTAAGGCCTCTCGGCTTGGGGCTCGACGAAAAGGCTTTGGAAACCGTGCGGACCTGGAAATTCAAACCCGGTATGCGCAACGGCGTTCCCGTTCCTGTGCGCTGCATAGTCGAAGTCACTTTCCGCTTGTTCTGACCAACAGTTTACAGTCCACAGTTGACAGGCGACGCAAATCATCAGCTCGAAGTAAACCTTGACAGGCTACGCCTAATATGGTAGCCTATTATGTGATGGCGCAGAGCGCTCACCAGGGACCCCATTCCCTCATTCCATGTCGACACTATGTCTCCCCTACCCCCTCCCACCACAATGTAGTAACTTTAAAGATTGAGGGAACGAAGCGGGAATGTCTATGAAAACAAAGCAGCGCAATGGAGAACTCGCGGGCCAAGCGGGAATGTCTGTGAAAACAAAGGAGATAGGAGCATAAAGCTGATATGTCGTTGAAAATGAATGGCTTAAGTCAATGTCTGGATAGCGAGTAGCGCCCACCTGTTTTGCAGGTCCGCAGGCCTTGAGAAGCAGGTCTGCCTTACCCGCTTCCTTCTTCCTTCGGACGGGGCCACGCGCCAGACCCCCTCACCCGGCCCGCCTCGCGATGAAGTCCGTCGGGAGGGCGCGTCACCCTCTCCCCCAAAGGGGAGAGGGACACAGTGCCGAAAATCGCAGCCTTGGTTCTTGCTTCTTCCTTCCTGCTTCTTGCTCCTCCTCTCTACCTTCTACTTGTGCCATTCCGCCCCTAGATAGACAGAAAGCGCGATCCACAGTTTTTGCAGCGCAGGCAGGCGCACTCGCTTGCCAATCACGTTGTAGCGGCGCTTTTGAATTCGCCCCAAAAGGCGCCAGTAGATCGCCGCCATGATTTCAGCCGCAACCATGGCGCGGCGGTCCTGCGGTGAAAGGAACTGACGCGCGACAGCAAAGAAATGCCGGGCTCGATCACACTCGAATTGCATCAGCTCAATGAACGGGTCGTTGTAGACCCCCGACAGCAGTTCCTCAGGACGGACGGCGAAGCGGTCCAGATCCTCCCGCGGAAGGTAGATGCGCCCGCGCCGCGCGTCGCTCGGGATGTCTCGCAAGATGTTGACGAGTTGCAGGGCCTTGCCAAGATTCACGGCGTAATCGCGTGTTTGGGGATTCGTGTAGCCAAAGATTTCAATGGCAATCAGTCCGATCGTCGAGGCCACGCGATAGCAGTAAAGGGAAAGGTCGTCAAAGGTTTCGTAGCGCGCCCCACTCAAATCCATCTCGAGGCCCAGGATGAGGTCTTCGAAGGGCGGCCTGGGGATTTTGAATTTCCGAATGCTCGCTGCGAGGGCGGCCATTTCGGGCTCCTCGAAATCTATGTCCTGGTCGGCATAGCAGGCATCGAGCGCCTGGCGGTAGCGGGCGATCTGGCGACCGGCTTCCTGCGGTGCGAGTCCGCTATCCACAATGTCGTCACCGCGTCGGGCGAAAGCGTAAACGGCCTCAATGGCTCGCCGTTTTTCACGTGGGAGAAATACAAAGGAATAGTAGAAATTGGTGACCTCCGGCGTGACGGAGCGGAAATCCCTCATTGAAGCGCTCCGGGTGGGCTGGTGATGGCGGGAGCGTGTTCGCCCATTCCCACCGGCAGAGCGTGCCGGGCGCGGAAATAGAGACGCACAAAGTCCAGCTTCGAGAGGGATGGCCTGCGCCGGAAAACGTCATAACCCACCAACTCAATTTTGCGCAGCACGGTCATGCCGCCGAGCCAGGTCAAGCGAAGCTGGAGGCGCAATTCTGGCGCCACTCTGTCCGGAAGCGGCTGGCCTTGCTCGAACCACCGGCGGGTGCGGGCTATCTCAAACTTTAACAATTCACGCCAGCGCTCGTCCACGCGTCCGGCGCGCAGGTCGTCCAGCGTGTAGTTGAAGCGTTGAAGGTCCTCCAGGGGCAGGTATATCCGGTCGCGCCCGAGGTCGACAGCAACGTCCTGCCAGAAGTTGGCAAGCTGAAGCGCCGTGCAAATGCAATCCGAAAGAGCAAGAAGATCCGGTTGGCGGTGGCCGAACAGTTCGAGGACCAACCGCCCGACGGGGTTGGCGGAGCAAGCACAATAGGCGAGCAGAGAGGAGAAATCCCGGTGACGATTGACGCGGACGTCGGATTCAAAGGCACGCAGCAAGTTGCCAAAATTGTCGAAAGAAAGGTGGAATCGCTCGAGCGAATCGCCCAGCGCCAGGAAAACCGGATGGCTCACTTTGCCGGAGTAGCATTCACGGAGCAGCTCGCGCCAAGCCGCGAGTTTTTCGAGCCTGCCCTCGACCCCGGGCTCATCGCCGAGGTCGTCGGCGTATCGGGCAAAAGCATAGATGGCTGCCAGCGCATCACGTTTGTCGCGCGGAACCAGGCGCGAGGCGACGGGGAAGTTCTCATAATGACCAGCCGCCAACCGCCGGCACTCAGCGTAGGCAGCCCGAATTCTCTGGTCGGAATAATGCATCCTCTATTTCGCTTCAGCCCTGCGTCGCCGGATGAACGCCGGCACGTCGAAGTCATCTTGGGGTATTTCCGCGTTCATCTCCGACGGCTCCTGTTCCATGGGAAGCTTTTCCTTCTTGGCCAGCGCCGACCTGACGCTCTGCTGCGCCGTGCGGATGGCCAGCGAAGGGCCGGTGAGTGGCCTGATGCCCAATCTCTCGGACTTGATTCCCGTGGCGATGACTGTGACCTTCACCGCATCACCCATGGCCTCATTGTGAACGGCGCCAAAAATGATGTTGGCGTTTTCAGCGGCGGCCTTCTGCACAATGCTCGACGCTTCGTGAACTTCATACAGAGTGAGCTTGCTGGATCCCGTGATATTCAGCAGGATGCCCTGGGCGCCGTTGATGCTGGCGTCTTCAAGCAGCGGACTGGCAATGGCGCGATTGGTAGCTTCGACGGCGCGGTTCTCTCCTTCCGCCTCAGCAGTTCCCATCACGGCGTATCCCATGCCCTCCATAATCGTCTTGATGTCCGCAAAGTCGCGATTAATAATACCCGTAATGGTAATGATATCGGAAATACCCTGAACACCTTGGCGCAGGACATCGTCGGCTTTTCTAAACGCCTCGAAGAAGCTGGTGTCCTTATCCACAAACTGCATCAGGCGTTCGTTGGGAATGCAGATGACGGTATCCACGCTCTGGCTCAATTCCGCCAGCCCCTGTTCAGCTTGCATCATTCGCCGCTTGCCTTCGAAGGCGAAGGGTTTGGTCACCACTGCCACCGTCAGGGCGTGGAGCTCGCGCGCCAGGCTGGCGACAATGGGTCCGCCTCCGCTGCCGGTTCCCCCGCCCAGCCCTGCGGTGACGAACACCATGTCGGCGCCCTCCAGCGCATCAATGACTTTATCGGTGTCCTCCAGCGCGGCGCGCCGGCCGATTTCAGGGTTGGCGCCCGCTCCCAGTCCCTTGGTAAGCTTAGCGCCCAGTTGGATCTTCACCGGCGCTTTCGAGGCCCGGAGCGCCTGCGCGTCAGTATTGGCCACCAGGAAGTCCACGCCCGTCACCCCGGCTTCTATCATGTGGTTCACGGCGTTTCCACCGCCGCCCCCCACACCAATTACCTTGATTTTGGCGCCCGCGCGAAGCTCATCGGAAAAATCAACCCGAAGGTTGTCGTTGCTTTCTTCAGTTTCCATATTGACTCCTAAGTAATAATACCAGAGGCAGAGTGATCAGCTTTCACGCCGGTGCGCTCTTGCCCCGCAAGGCTCGCCACATCTTAGCCATAAGCCCGGTTTCCTGTGCGTCCCGGAGCAAGCGGCGACGATTGCCGTAGACCGCCAAACCAACCACGGTTGCATACTCCGGCTGGGCAAGGTTTTCGTCCATGTTTTCGAGTCCTGTGCAACGACCCAGGCGCACGGGGAGGCCAAGAGTCTGCTCCGCCAACTGCACCAAACCGCCCTGCATTGCCCCGCCGCCCACCAAAATCAATCCTGCACCCAGTTGCCTCTTATGGCCGGAGCGCTCCAACTCGCCATTAATCAATTCCAGCAGTTCAAGGGTGCGATCCTGAATAATCTCGTGAAGTTTGTCGTAGCTTACTATTCGGGCTGGACGCTCCCCAACACTCGGGACCTCTAAGACGCCGCCGGGCGTGCCATTGAGCGCGAGCTGAGCCCAGTATCTCTTGACCTTCTCCGCTTCGGGAATCGTGGTGCGCAGGCCCACGGCGATGTCGTTGGTAAAATGCTCGCCGCCCACTGGGATGGATGCGGTATGCCGGACGCTGCCCTGCGCGTAAACGATTATGTCGGTTGACCCGCCCCCAATGTCTACCAGCGCCACACCCAGCTCCCGCTCGTCACCCGACAGGCAAGCGACCGCGGCGGCGAAGGGTTCGTAGACCGTATCGAGAACCTTAATCCCAGCCAGATTCGCCGCTGTGACCACGTTTCTCAGGGCCGTGGATGACCCGGTAATCAGGTGCACGTTGGCTTCAAGCCGCGCGCCGCTCATCCCCACGGGATTACGAATCCCCTCACTAGAGTCCACCGCGTAATCCTGCGGTTCCAGGTATACAATTTCCCGGTCCGGCGGCAAGGTGATACCGCGAGTGGCGTGCAGGACTTTAACAATATCGTCCTGGGTGATGGTTCCTGTACTGCCGGGCGTTTTTCCCAGCCCCACTGCGCCTCGGGAGTTCACGCCTTTAATGTGCGTGCCCGCTACCCCTACGTATGCCGAAGCGATGGAAACCCCCGCCGCGGTTTCCGCAGTTTCCACGGCCTTCTTGAGAGCCAACACGGTGAGATCGAGGTTGACGATGACGCTCTTCCGCCAACCCTTCGACTCCGCCATTCCAAAACCCGCCACCTGGAGTTTCCCGCCTTCTCCCGGCTGGCACACGAGCGCGCAGGTTTTGTTACTCCCCAAATCCAAACCCACAATCAACTGGTCTTTGCGTGCCAAGGGTCCCTATTCCTTTAAGGTTTTCGCGGCTTCGACGCCGCTAGCGGGTGTGGCCGGAGTTCGACCCTGAGGGTTCACCACGACCTGATTACGATAGCGCAAGTCCACCGAGTCAAGCGGCGTGTTGGACTTGCGTAACTCGGGGAGCACCGTCAGGAAGCGGTGAAAATGCTCCAGAAAATCCTCGTGCCCAAAGTGGACCTGCAAGGTCTCAGGGCCTTGCACGAGCAAGGCTTTGAGATCGTCACCATCCGCCAGATCCGCTTCCGAAACTATCCATCCGGAGCGGGAAATCTCTTCGCCGAGTTGGCGCATGAAGTCCTGGTAAAGCGCGATGCGGGTCCGGCACTCCACCAAGCCAGCATTCCAGTCCAGGCCAGTGATTACCGGGAAGTCAAAAGTGGCGCTTTCCGGCTTATCCAACAAAACTCCTTCGCTATCCACCAGGCTCACGTGACCACCCACGTTGGCGAAGGCCACCGGAGTCCTTTCGATGATCCGCACCACCAGGCGGTTAGGAAGACCTCGAGTTAAGGCTGCACCTCGGACCCAGGCAATCGCTTCCACTTGCTTCCGCAGGGCCTCCAAAGAAAGACGAAAAACCTTTATGCCGGGACCACGGCCAGCGTGCAACGGCAATCCCAGCGCGTTGGCGACATCTTCCCGGGACACAAACCGGCTTGTAGTCACCTGAATATCGTCCGCGGAGCGCAATTCAAAGCGCGGCGACGACAAGGCAAAGGTTGTCAGGAAATAGCTCGCGATTCCCACCGGTGCCACGACTGCTGTGAAGAAAAGTACCCAACGCCAACCCCACGAGGCCCGACGGCGCCGAACCGCCACGGCCTTCTGCCGCCGAAGATAGGGGGATTCCTCCTCCCCGTCCAACCCCTGGGGAGATAACGCCTTTTCTTCTTCTTCTGGCAACTGTCTAGCCATCTGACTCAACTCGCATAGCGCTGCGGGGCTTACAGACTGCGGAAAAACCTGTCATAACAACATCAGCCTTGAACCGCTCCTGATGGAACCGAGCGTCGCTGGATCGCCTCCGCCAGGGCGTCGCCAATTCTCCCTACACTCCCGGCGCCGACCGTCAGAATCAAATCGCCAGGTCGCAAATCTTCCAGAACTCCCTGAATGACGGCTTGATCAGAAGGCGCATATCGAGCACGCGAGAAACCTAGCGCGGCCATTCGCTCCACCAGTCGCTGCGAGGTGACACCCGGGATAGGCTGCTCGCTCGCCGGATAAATGTCCAACACGTAGACCCTATCGGTAGCCTGGAAGGAATGGGCAAAGTCGTCCATCAGGTACAGAGTACGAGTATAACGGTGGGGCTGGAAGATGGCGATGACCCGTTTGGCCCCCCAGAGGCGGGTCGCCTCGAGCGTGGCGCGGATTTCCGTGGGATGATGGCCATAGTCATCCACGATCGTTATCCCCCCGAATTCCGCTTTGACCTGGAATCGGCGGTCAGCGCCGCGGAAGCGTTCCAGGCCCTCGCGGATTTGCTCGGCGCTGAGGTCAAGCTCCAAACCCACAGCGACCGCTGCTAAGGCATTCTGCACGTTATGCCTTCCCGGAACCCGGATGCTAAAGCTCCCCAGTGGCTTCCCTCTGGCCTCAACTTCGAAACTTGCGCCGCGCGGTTGGAGCCGGAGTGAACTACCCTGCACATCGGCCCCGGGGTCGAGACCGTAAGTAACTACGCGGCGGTGAAGCTGCGGGAAAAGTGCCTTGATTCGCTCTCTCCAGGGCTCATCTGTACAAGCAACCACCGCACCATAAAACGGGACTTTATTCAGGAAGGAAAGGAAGGCGGAAGTTATTTCATTCAGGTCGCGGTAATGGTCCAGGTGCTCGCGGTCGATATTAGTCACCACGGCAATGGAGGGCAAAAGGTAGAGGAATGAACGGTCACTTTCGTCGGATTCGACCACCATCAGTTCGCCCTTGCCCAGCCGGACGCTGGAGGCGAAAACGTCCAACCGCCCGCCAATAACCGCCGTAGGATCAAGGCCGGCTTGTGTCAGCATCACGGCAATCATCGAAGTGACCGTCGTTTTCCCGTGGGCGCCGGCCACCGTCACGCAGAATTTCAAGCGCATCAGCTCAGCAAGCATTTCGCCCCTAGGTATAACCGGGATTTGCAGACGCTGGGCCTCCTGCGCCTCGACGTTGCCCGGTTGTATCGCAGAGGAAACCACCACCACTTGGGCATCGCGAAGATTGCTCGCGGCGTGGCCCTCGAAAACTCGCGCCCCCAGCTTGGAGAGCCGCTCTGTGACATGCGTCGCCTTCACGTCAGACCCGGAGACCGTAAACCCCAGGTTGAGCAAAACCTCGGCGATGCCGCTCATGCCAATGCCGCCGATCCCCACGAAGTGGATTCTCCGAATCTTGCCTAGCATAAGTGATTTGTCAGTTGTAGCAGCGAGTTTATCCGTCAGCCGACGGACCGCATGGTCCGTCAGCCGACGGACAAACCCGCCTCGACACTAAACGTGCTTGACCATTTCCTCCACCAGGTCCGCAATATGCGCTGCCGCCCCTGGACGCGCCAAACTCTTGGCGGCCTGCTCCATCCCGATCAACTTCAGGGGCTCACTGAGCAGTTCATGGACTTCTCTCATCAACCGCTCCGGCGTCAGTTCGGCCTGAAGGATCACGCGAGCCGCCCCGGCCCGTTCCAAGGCCTGGGCATTTGCCAGTTGGTGCTGATCCGTAGCAGCAGGAAATGGAATCAGAAGAGCGGCCCGCCCCGCTGCGGCCAATTCGGCCGCCGCGGCGGCCCCGGCCCGCGAAACCACCAGGTCGGCCTGCGCCAAGGCCTCTGGCATGTCCTCGATAAAAGCGAGGACATCCGCCCGAACGCCGTGTTCCAGAAAAGCGTCGCGGACTGCATTATAGTCTGTTTCCCCCGTTTGGTGGACTAGCTTGAGCCAGCCCGATTCGCGCCGCAAGAGTGGAGCACATTGGACCATCAGCTCGTTGATTGCTTTCGATCCCTGGCTTCCTCCCACGATCAGGATGTTGAAGGGCACCTCGTGTCTTTTCGGCAGGATAGCGTGGAACGCCGCCCGAACCGGAAGGCCCGTGACGCGAGCCTTCTCGCCATAGAACCGCGCCGCCTGCTCGAAGCCGACGGCCGCCAAACGGACCACCGGGGCCAGGGCACGGTTGGTAAAACCTGGCAGCGCATTGGGCTCAATCAGCAAGGTCGGGATATCCTGGAGGGCGGCTTCTACCATCACAGGCCCTGCCAAATACCCTCCCACACCGACGACCGCCTGTGGCTGAAAATCGCGCAACACCTTAGCGGTGGCCACTGCCGTTCGTGGAAGCACCATCAAGTTTCGCACCCCCCGAAACCCACCTACACCCTTAAGTCCGGCCGCGTTGATAGTGCGGAGAGGAAAACCGGCTCCCGGAATTAAACGCGCCTCCAGGGGTCTTTTGGTGCCGAGAAACTCGATGACATATTTCATTCCGGAGCGCTCGCGGCGCGCTCCACGTGCACGTAGTTCCTCCGCCACTGCCAAGGCCGGAAAGATGTGACCTCCCGTTGCCCCGGCCACCATCATAAATCGCAAAGCAGGCTGGGACTGACCGAAACCGAGGGGGACGCCCGGCTCGTGACTGGACGATGCCACCTTGCCTTCCCTGCCTTGAGTTTCGGCGGTCTTGACGACCAGCGCCATGAACCCTCAACCTATACTTCGTCTTGCGAAATGTTCAGAAGCATCCCTACCCCAGCCAGCGTGAAAAAGAGTGACGACCCACCGTAACTGATTAGCGGCAAGGGTATGCCCTTGGTAGGCAGCAGGCCGAGCACCACACTCATGTTCACCAGAGCTTGTCCGACCACCATAATGGTCAGCCCAATGGCCAACAACCGGCCAAACTCGCACGTGCATCTGGCGCTCGCCCTCCACCCCCGCCAGAGGATGATTCCAAAAGCCGCCAGCAGGGCGATCGCTCCGATGAACCCCAATTCCTCACTCACCACGGCAAAAATGAAGTCGGTCTGGGGCTCGGGGAGATAAAAGAGCTTTTGCTTCCCCTCCATCAACCCCACTCCGGTAATCCCTCCCGTGCCGACGGCAATAAAGGACTGAATGATCTGAAACCCTTTCCCAAGAGGGTCGGCGTAAGGGTTCAGAAACGCCAGCACGCGGTTGTGGCGGTAAGTGGAATGGAAGACCAACCAGTAGACCACAGGAAGCGCCCCCAGTGCCGCGCTGGCAAAGTATTTCAGGTGAAGTCCCACCGTGAAAAGCATTGCCGCGACGATCATGACGATGACCAGCGCGGTTCCGAAGTCCGGTTCCACCATCACCAGGGCCATACTCACACCGGTGACCCCGCCCACAGGAAGCAGGGTATGTTCGACATCGTTCACTTCGCCCGACCGCTGCTCGAGGAAATAAGCTAGGAATAGGACCAGGGCAATCTTGGAAAATTCCGAAGGCTGAAAGCTGGCGGACCCCAAATGCAGCCAGCGGCGAGTGTGGTGACTGCGGTCGGCAAATAAAACCAGCACCAAGAGTATAAACTGCAAGCCCAGCGCCGGAAAAACCACCACAGGGCTGGCCAGGCGACGGTAGTCCACATACATCAATATGACCAAGGCAACGAACCCCGTCCCGGCCCATGCCAACTGTCGAATCAGAAAGTAGCTGCTACTGCCAAACTTGTCGCTAGCCACCACCGCCGAGGCACTGAAGACCATGAGAGCGCCGAAAAGTGTCAACGCCACGACGGTGCCAAACAGAACCTTGTCGGACTGAAGTCGCCTTGCCATGCTTTGTTAATCCATTCCGGGTAGCCTCGCCTGAATCCCCGAATCAGGGGCTGCCGACTTCGGGTTTTCCTTATTGGCACGCGCCGGACTGCGTCTTGAAGAGCTGGAGGTGTCTTTCGTCCCGCTGGCTGCAAGACTTTCCTCTTCAGCTCTCCCCTCGAACGGCAAGGGGGAGTCATCAATTCCCTCAGGTGCAGCAAGCGCCTGGGGTTGGCTCGCTTCGGCTGGCTCTGGGTAATCTCGCGCCAGCTCACCTTCTGCCGGCGGAAACTCGTCGGCATTGACTTCGTAAGCGAGGGTCAGCTCATGAGGTGGAGTTTCAATGGTTGAACTGCTGGTTACGTGGCGGTTGGAGTCATCTTCGACAGGCTCGGCAAGTGGCTTGAGCGACTCTTCGATTACTGGTGATAATGTCTCAGGGGCAGGTTCGCGATTCGCCGCGGGCGCCTCTTGGGATGCAACAACGGATGGTTGAGCCTGCAACTGCCCGGTGACATCCAGCCCGAAGCTCGTCCTTTCCTGCTTGGAATCCCATTTCCATCTGACTGAACCCGATTCCACCTCTTGCCCCAGCCGCTCGACCAGTTCCTTAAACACCCGGCCACGATGCTCATAATCCTGGAACTGGTCAAAGCTCGAGCATGCGGGGGCCAGGAGCACCACATCTCCAGGACGGGCAGACTGGAACGCCTCCTGCACGGCGCTTTCGAGAGTGCCCGCGCGAATCAGCTCCACAGCGCCGGAGAGCTCCTGAGCGATGCGGTCCGCCGCCGTGCCAATGAGGAGAACTTCACGCGCCCGGTCCTTCAACAGAGGCCGTAGCGGAGTGTAAGGAGCGCCCTTGTCCTTTCCTCCCATTATGAGGTGAACACCTTGCTCGAAGGCTTCCAACGACTTCACCGTGGCATCCACGCTGGTGGCCTTGGAATTGTTATAAAACGCCACTCCACATAGGTCACGCACGTGCTCGAGCCGGTGCTCGACCCCTTTGAATTCTCGCACCGCGCTACGCACGGCGTCGAAGTCTGCTCCAAGTACGCAGGCAGCCGCCGCAGCCCCCAAAACGTTTTCCATATTGAAATCGCCCCGAAGTCGCACCTCCCGTGTTTCCAGAAGCACCCGCTCCAGATGCCCCATGCGGCACACAACATTCCCGTTTGAAACGAAGATGCCGCAGGGAATTTGCTGCAGCCGGCTGAAAAGCACCTTGCGGCTCACCAAGGCGGGACTGAGGCTGCGTACCCAAGGGTCATCAGCGTTCAAGATGGCGTAATCATCCGCCTGCTGGTTGCGGAAGATCTGCCTTTTTGCCTGGGCATAAGCCTCGAAGGAAGGGTGACGATCCAGGTGGTTGGGTGAAATGTTCAGCAAGACGGCCACGTGGGGACGAAAGTCGCGAATGGCTTCCAACTGAAAACTGCTCAACTCGGCGACAACGATGGAATCGGTATGGACCTGATCCACGCCGGAGCTAAGAGCAACACCTATATTCCCGCCCACAAACGTTGGAAAGCCGGAGGCCTCGAGCATCTTGCCCAGAAGAGCCGCCGTAGTGGTCTTGCCGTTCGAACCGGTGACACCCACAATGGGAGCGCTCAAATACCAGCCCGCAACTTCCACCTCAGGTACAACGGGAATGCCGCGCGCGAGCGCGGCTTGCAGTTGAGGCAAGTCCCACGGCACCCCAGGGCTGACGACCACGAGGTCGTGGGAGAGAAAGACCTCGAGGCGCTGCAAGCCAAGCTCGAGACCAATCTTTTCTGCCAGAAGCTCCGGCAACAGGGCTCCGAAGGCGGCCGGAGGCTTGATGTCGGTCACGGTCACGACTGCGCCACGTCGCCGCAGCAAGAGCGCTACGGCGCGCCCGCTCCGCCCTAAGCCGACCACGAGCACGCGCTTGTTGCGTACGTCCGTCATGCCATCCCCCTGGGCCGGGAGCGGCCATTCCGGCGAAAGTAGGAGTCCAGAATCTCCGAAATGACCTCCGAAAGAGACCTCCTAGCCTGCCGGGCCAGCCGCCGGGCAACCACGAGGGTTTCCCGGTTGAGGGTCAAGCTCACGCGCCTTGGGTTGCGAAATGATTTCGGCCTTCCCATGATAGTTAACGCGCATTTTATGCGCAAAAATACGGAACGTCAAGCGTTGTCCTTGGTCCGTTGTCCGTAGTCCATTGTCCGTTGTCCGTGGTCGGGTTGTCCATCTCTGTAGCGCTGACCTGCATCTTATTCTCGCGCCGTAGGGGCGAGCGGCGCTCGCCCCAGGGCCCAAGACCCCTCGGGCCTACAACCACGTTGCCGTGACCAGCAACGGACAACGGACCACGGACAAGGGACATCCTTATCTCAGCTTTAACGTGGTCAGGGCGAAGAGCGCAAAAACCAACGCGGCGATCCAGAAGCGCGCAATTATTTTGGACTCTTTCCACCCCTCCAATTCAAAATGGTGATGAATCGGCGCCATTCGGAACACCCGCTTGCCCCTGAGCTTGAACGAAACCACCTGGATGATCACCGAAAGCGCCTCGATCACGAAGATGCCGCCGATAAACGGTAACAGGAGTTCCTGTTTGATGATCACCGCCACGGCGGCGATGGCGCCGCCGAGCGCCAGAGAACCCACGTCGCCCATGAAGATCTCTGCTGGATAAGCGTTGTACCAGAGGAATCCGAGACTTGACCCCACCATGGATCCGCAAAAGATCGTCAGCTCACCGACGCGCGGCAGGTGCTCCAAGTCCAGATACTCCGAAAGAACGGCATGGCCGGTGACATAGGTCAGGACCGTCAACGCCGAGGCGGCAACGACGACGCAACCGATGGCCAATCCATCCAGGCCATCGGTCAGGTTAACCGCATTCGAGCAACCCACCAGAACCAGCACGACAAAAAGCAGGAACGGCAAGAAGGCGAAAGGGTAGGTCCACACTCGGGAAAGAAAGCCCTCGATCAAGAAGTTGGGCCGGAGGCGCTTGAAGAAGGGAACCGTCAGAGTGGTGGAGTAGAAACCACGCGCCGAAAAGAAGATCAGCACCACACCAAAGACGAAGCTGACCAATATCTGAAGCAAGAACTTGGTTCGCCCCGTCAGACCACGGTTCTTCCGCTGCCGAATCTTCTGCTGGTCGTCCCAATAGCCGATCCCGGCAAAAGCCGCCGTGACCCCTAGAAGGAGCCAAACAAAGGCATTTCCCAGGTCGGACCAAAGCAGAGTCGGAATGAATATACAGAGATTAATGAGCACGCCGCCCATGGTCGGAGTACCCGCCTTCGACAGGTGGGACTGCGGCCCGTCTTCCCGAACGTACTGGCCGATCTGGAATTCCTTGAGCACCCGCACAAGCCAAGGACCCACAACTAAGGAGAGCAACAAGGCCGTCAGACTGGCGTAAGCAGTTCGGAAAGTGATATAGCGGAAGAGATTGAGGATGTGAAACTGGCTATGAAACTTGACATAGAGATAATAGAACATGTGTGTTCACTCGCGAGTCGAGGAGTCAAGGAGTCGAGAAGTCGAACTCCCGACCCTCGAACTCTCGGTTTCTCAACTCCTCAGCCTCTGGACTTCTCAATCCTGCACTTCTCAGCTCCTCGACTCTTCGACCATTCGACTTCTCGACTTCTCGACTCCTCCACTCCTTGACTCCTCCGCAGCGCCTCGACTACGGTCTCCAGGTGAACTCCACGCGACCCTTTCACCAGGACCACGTCTCCGGCTTCGAGTAGCGATCGGCAAAACTCTCCCGCCAACCCCGCATCGGGGAAGAAGCGGGTCTGAGCGGGGGGCAGACCCGCGGCCACGGCGCCTTCGAGGAAAAAAATTGCATCGCCTTGGACTGCGATCAACCAGGCAAGATCGGTCTCGGCACACTCGCGGCCAGTCTCTCTGTGCAATCTCGGAGACTGCGGTCCCAATTCGAGCATTGCGCCGGCCACTACGATCCGCCGGCGAGCCCCAGGCCAGGTCCGAAGCGTCTCGAGCATGCATTCCATGGCCTGCGGGTTGGAGTTATAGGAATCGTCAATAATCGTTACCGGCCCCGGCAGCGTGACGATCTCCCCCCTTTGCGGCATATTCTGGAAATCCGCCAGAGCTCGGCGCATTTCCTCCGGCGGAACATCGAAACTGGAGGCTACAGCGATGGCGGCGAGCGCGTTCTGGACGTTGTAGCGGCCTGGAACTGGAAGAAAAAAATCGGCATCCAGGGTCGGGCCTATGACTCGGAACTCGCTTCCGATTCCTTCTCGCGGCCTGACCCAGCAGGCTTGAACATCGGCGCCTGAGCCCATGCCAAAAGTAATGACCTTCCCCTCAAATCCCTCCCGAAATCTTTGCACGCGGGGATCGTCATAGTTCAAGACCACTGTGGGCGCTCCCTCGAGCCAAGAGAGGTTTTCAACGAGTTCCCGCTTAGCCTTGGCGATGGACTCCACCGAATCAAAGAACTGCAAGTGAACGGGGGCAACGTTCGTCACCACACCGGTCTCCGGCTCGGCGATCTTAGCCAATTGAGCAATCTCACCGGCGGCAGACATGGCGAGTTCCATCACCGCAATGTCGTGCTCTGGCTCGAGTCCCAACAGGGTCAGGGGTAGGCCGTAGTGATTATTCAGGTTCCCTGCCGACTTGTGGACTGCGAACCGCTTGCCCAGCAAAGCGGCGATCATCTCCTTCGTGGTGCTCTTTCCCGTGCTGCCGGTCACGGCTATAAGCGGACGCCCCCACTTGCGGCGCACCCACTGTCCCAAATGCTGGAGCGCCTCGAGCGGGCTCGGCACTGCAAGAAGAGCTGGCCTGAGGCTTGGCGGCGCTTGTTCCAGAAACGCGTTCTCCACCACCGCCCCAGCAGCCTTACGCTCAATGGCCTGAGCAAGGAATTGATGTCCGTCGAATCGTGGCCCGCGCATCGCGAAGAAGAGTTGCCCTGGCCCGATTGAGCGGGAATCCAACGAATATCCGGTAACCACCCGGTCCGGCACGCCGCATCGGGAATTGAGCAGTGTCGCTATTTGGCCCAAAGTTAGTTTCATGTCATTCCGAGCTCAGCCTGTATGTCACTCCGCGGGTGGCTCTATATCATTCCGATCCGTCAGCCGACGGAGAGGAATCTCGCTCGGATTCCTTCCTCCGCAGGCCAAAGCGGGATTCCTCTCCGTCGGCTGACGGATCGGAATGACACACTTCACTTCAGGCGCCCGGCTGATAGCCCATTTCACGTAGCACCTTCCGGACAACTTCACGATCGTCGAACGGAATCGTCCGGTCTTTCAGTATCTGGTAAGTCTCATGTCCCTTTCCAGCCAAAACTATTACATCCCCTTCGCGCGCTTCCTCCAATGCCTTTCGGATCGCGATCTCGCGATCCACTTCGGCCCAATAGGGTTTCCCGGCCTTTTGCAGGCCCACCAGCGCGTCGTTGATAATGAGCAACGGGTCTTCGCCACGGGGATTGTCCGAGGTGAGCACAGCAAGATCGCTCAAGGAACCAGCAGCTTCTCCCATCATAGGTCGCTTCGCCCGGTCTCGTTCACCGCCGCAGCCGAAGACCACAATGAGCCTGCCGCGCGTGAGTTCGCGCGCCGTGCTCAGGACATTGCGCAGAGCATCATCGGTATGCGCGTAATCCACGATGACCAGGAAGGGCTGACCCTCGTCAATGCGCTCGAAGCGGCCTGGAACCGCTTTCAGATCCTTGACTCCCGCTTCGATTTTTTCCAGCGGGATACCGTAGGCCAGGGAGGCTGCGGTGGCCGCCAGGATGTTCATCAGGTTGGCTCGCCCCATCAGCGAGGAGACAAGCTGGAGTTTACCTTCCGGGGTCACGATGGCGCCCTCCAGGCCATTGTGCCGGTAGTCGATATGCTTCGCCTTGACCTGGGCGTTCGAGTTCATGCCGTAGGTCAACCGCTGGGGGCAGGGCACGTCCAGAAGTTTCCTGCCCCAAGGGTCATCCAGATTTATGACCGCCCATGCCGGCGGAGGTGTTCCAAGCCCCTCAAACAGACGGCGCTTGGCTTCATAGTAGTGCTCGAAGTCTTTGTGGTAATCCAAATGGTCGCGGGTCAGATTCGTGAAAACGGCGACAGAATACGGGAAGCCCCAGACCCTTTCTTGGGCAAGCGCATGCGAGGAGACTTCCATTACCGCTCCTGCGCCTCCCGCCTCGACAGTCTGAGCAAGGTAAGACCACAAATCCAGCGACTCCGGGGTCGTGTTGAGCGCCGGCAACGCGCGGTCACCAATCCGGTGCTCAATAGTTCCGAACAGGCCCGGGGAGATTCCCGCCGCGCACAGAATACTATCCACCAGAAAGGCGGTGGTTGTTTTGCCGTTTGTCCCGGTGATTCCGATCAGCTTCAGACGTAAATCAGGTTGGCCGAAAAAATTGCGTCCAGCGGTCGACAACGCCCGGCGAATCCGGGGGACCCGCACCCAGCGTGAGGCCAGGTCGCTGGGCGGCATGCGCTCGCTGACGACGGCCGCTGCGCCCCGCTCGAGGGCTTGAGGGATAAACGCATGCCCGTCCGCTTTCTCACCCGGAATCGCAAAAAAAAGGGTTCCCCGCTCAACGCGACGCGAATCGTAAGCTAAAGAAGTGACTTCGGCCCCGGCTTCCGAGCCTGACTCGAAGCCGTCCAGTCCTCGGAGCAACTCGTCCAGTTTCATTTCCCTCTCGCATTATATCACTGCGGGAATCTTGACAGCCTTACCACCAAGCGGGTCCCCAGCGGCACCTTCGCGTGCGCTGGGAAATTCTGCTCGATGGCCAATCCACTGCCCAGAAGACTAAGCTCCAAACCAAGTCTTTCGCACTCTTGGGCGACACTTCGCGCCGCTAAACCAGAGAAGTCCGGGACAGTTACGACAGGGCCGCTGTCCAAGACCACGGTCTGGGGCGTGCCGGCCGGTTCCGGCTCACGGTCCGTTAAAACTCGTGTCGGCTCGATCCTCGAGAATGAAGCGGTTTGAACGGGGGTAGCGGCAGCCTGTAGGTGCTCAGAGTCCTTAGGTGGGTTTACCGCATAGTCGCCGAGTTTCTGGCCCGGAATCCTTGCGGGCTCTGTGGAGGCAAATTGAGGCCATGGGGCGGGGAGGTCTTGCGGAACGTTCATGTAACCTAGAGTCTGTTCTGCGATGGACTTGAACACCGGGGCTGCCACTTCAGCCCCGTAAATTGCTCCCACCGGTGAGTCGATAGCCACCAGAATGGTTACCGCCGGTTTTCCTATGGGAGCGAACCCGACAAATGATGCCACGTAATGCGATTTGGAATAAGCGCCGGAAGGATCGATTTTCTGCGCCGTGCCGGTCTTGCCGGCGGAGGAATAGCCAGTAAGTTGCGCCGCCCGGCCGGTTCCTCTCTCCACTACGGCCGCAAGAAATTGCTTCAGGAGACTTGCCGACCGTTCGCTGATTACCCGGTGACCGGGAACCGGAGGCATGGGGTCGTGTGCTTGGCCGCGAAAGAGGTCGTGAACTACGCGCGGCTGGAATAGCACGCCTCCATTGGCTACGGCGGAATAAGCCGTGACCAGTTGAATTGCCGTCACCCCAACTTCCTGTCCCATGGAGATTTCCCCAATCGAAATCCCGGACCAGCGGCTGGGGGGCTTAAGAAGCCCACGCTCCTCTCCCGGCAGTTGAATGTCAGTTTTTTCACCGAAACCGAAGCTGCGGATATATTTGTAAAGCCGCTGCGCCCCTAAGCGCAGCCCAAGCTTGATGGCCCCGACGTCGCTGGAGTTCACTACCACATCCCTGACGGTGAGGAAGCCGAAGTGCTTATGGTCGTGAATGACATGCCCCGCAAGCACGATGCTTCCCTGCTGACAATCAATGACTTCGTCAGGGCCCGCCAGTTTCTCTTCCAATACGGCGGCCACGGTCACAAGCTTAAAGGTTGAGCCAGGTTCGTAAACCCAGGACAAGCCGCGATTCTGTAACGCCTCCGGTGGGCTTTTGGCGAAATCGTTGGGATCGTAGCTGGGTTGGCTGGCGAGGGCCAAGATCTCGCCCGTGTTGGGGTTCTGAACAATGGCCACGCCCCCGGCGGCATGCCATTTCTCCATTGCCTCCGCCAGGGCCTTTTCCGCGATGTACTGGATCTTTTCATCCAGCGTTAGGACAAGGTTTTTCCCTGGCTCCCCCGGCCACTCGGTAGATTGAAACGACTTGCGCCGCGCGTCCGTGGCCAGAAGCAGTCGTCCCGGGCGGCCGCGGATGACGCTATCCATGCCGTACTCGAGGCCCGCGAGCCCCTTGTCATCCAAACCCACGTAACCTAAAACGTGGGCTGCTAAATCCCCTTTGGGATAGAAGCGCTTGCTCTCCCGCTGGAAGTAGATTCCCTTCAGATTAAGGTCACGGAGGCGGTTGGCTTCTTCGGGGGTGACCCTCCTTTTCGCCCAGCAAAACGAGCGGGAGTTAGTGATGCGGCCCAGCAGGTCGCGCGGATTCAGGCCCAGTACGGGGGCGAGCAAGTCAGCCACCATTTTGGGGTCAGGGAGCTCGCTGGGAACCACAAAGACGGAATCCACCGGCAAGCTCATGGCCAGGGGGTTCATCTGGTGGTCGAAGATTTCGCCGCGCTTGGGCGCGACTTCTATCATGTGTTGCTGCTGACGTTGGGCCCGAGCCAGCAAATCGGCGTAATCAATGATTTGGAGGTGGTAGAGTTGGACGACCAGACCGGCCAACCAGAGAAAAAGCGTGCCACCCAACAAGAGGTCCCGATCCGTCGCCCGGCACCTGTGGGTTCTCTCCCGCTGCGTCTGCGTTATGCGAAGCACCATGAGACTATGGCTCGCCCGGATTGCCTTCGCCGACGGTGAGGGAGTTGCGCGCAAACTGCACGCTCTCCGGTTGTTTCCACGATGGCGCGTCCGCTCCGCTCCACTGGATCACTTGTTGCGGACCGGGCGAAACCATGCCGAGATCCTTCCGGGCAAGGGTGTCGATCCTTTGCGGATCGGCCAGCCCGGCCTGGAACAGCCTCAATTGATGGTTCCATTCCTGTAGCTTGGCACACTGCGCCTTGAGTCCTTCAATCTCGTAACCGTCCTGCACGCACTTCAGATGCTGCCACGAGAACAACAGGACAAAAACAAAAACCAGGATCCCCAACCCAAGCAGATTGAAGTATTCGCGCCACTTCTCCAACCCCACCTCCCGCACCAGGCGGGAGTTATCAATGTGCTTGGTGAAATAGATTTCCGGGAAACGCGCCCGGCCCGCCGCCAGTGGGCTTACCGGACGCCGCCTCGGTCTCGGTAACGTGACTGCCGCAGTCGCCATATTCCAGGGACGAGGGGCTGGGTATCAAGGACTGGGGCAACGCAAGCCCCATTCCATATCCCTCCCCCTTCCCTCCTTTCTGCTGGCTAGCGATTTCGATGCTCCTCGCTATTTTCACTCACCCCGACTCTGGATATTCCATGCCCGCAAAGTCTAACCCGGGACCCTTTCCGCCGCCCGCAGCTTGGCGCTGCGCGAACGCGGATTGGCTCGCACTTCTTCTTCACTTGGGCGCACGACCCTGCGCGTTAGGATTCGCGCCTGCCCCTGATGTTGCCAGGCTTGAAAGGCTCGCTTCACCATGCGGTCCTCGAGCGAATGAAAACTCAGAATCACCACTCGCCCGCCTGGCTTTAGCACCCCCAGCGCCCGCGCCAACAGCGATTCCAGACTTTCGAGTTCCCGGTTCACCGCCAGCCGCAACGCCTGGAAAGTGCGTGTGGCGGGATGAATGTGGCGGAGGGCCGCCCGGGAGGGGATCGCTCGCGTCACCACCTGCGCCAGTTCGGTGGTTAATCGATACGGACGGCCCTTCACAATGGCTCGCGCAATCCTGCGCGAGTGGCGCTCTTCCCCCAACTTGAAAATTAAATCCGCCAGTTCCCGTTCGCTCATCCGGTTCAGCAGGTCTGCTGCCGTAGGGCCCGTGCTCGGGTCCATGCGCATATCGAGGGGCCCCGGCACATTGAAACTAAACCCTCGCGAAGCGTCTTCGAGCTGTAGGGAACTCATGCCCAGATCGGCCAGCAGGCCGTCGGCAGGAGGAAACCCGCTCGCGGCGTGCAGAGTGTCAATCTGGGCGAAATCCCCGTGCATTGCGATCAGTTTCTCCCCAAAACCCTTCAGCCGTTCCCGGGCGGCAGCCAGCGCCGCCCGGTCCCGGTCTATCCCTAACAACTTCCCTCTCTCTAGACGTCGAAGAATTTCCTCAGCATGTCCCCCTGCCCCCAGAGTCGCGTCAATGTAGAATCCGTCAGGCTGTACATTTAGAATCTCGATTGCTTCACGGCGCAACACCGGCACATGCGCAGACCAGGGGTCGGGAGCCTGCTTACGTGTTTCGTTTTGATCGATCTCATCATGGATCACGTCTCACCGAATCCGTCGGCTGGCGGATCGAAATGACAACTATTCAGCATCCTTCTAGATCCCTAAATCGCTTAACGCCTTCTGGTCTTCTTCGCTGAACGGTTCCCGCTCCAGGTGCTCGAGGTAGCGCTGGTTGTTCCAGACATCGAGGTACTTCAGGTAGCCGAGCACCGCCACCTCGCCATGCATCGCCGCAGATTCGCGCAAGACGGAGGGGATCAGAATCCTTCCCTGGCTGTCCGTGTGAGCCATCTGACCGTAATAGTTGGTACGATCAAGGAACTTCTTCACCGCCTTGTTCATAGAAGGCAGCAGTTTCAACTTGTCCTCGATGGCGCGCCACTCCGGGAGAGGATAGATGCGTACCGACTGTCCGTCGAGGCTAGTCACGTAGAAATCGGGGCCATAGTTCTCGTCGAGATAAGCCTTGAAGGTGGCCGGAATCTTCAGTCGGCCTTTGTCATCAACGGTTGCCGGGCAGTTACCACGCAGCATCTGCAATCACCGCAATTAAGTGAGCCCGCAGAAAAACCCCAAAAGAACACTTTTAACCACTTTAGACCAGATTGCTCCACAAAAATACGCCTCCTCTCAAGCGCTTGTCAAGTGTTTTTTTGCGTTTTTATGGCTGGGTCTTTCTGACCGATAAGGAGCAGCTTTCGCGCCTTAGTACAGTTAGACAGTTCGCTCTCGGGGCGCGTGGCCATGCGCCCCGATTCCCCTGCATCTCAGGTGGCGGAACCGCAAGTTTTAGGGCACTCTGGCCGCTAGCATGACTGAGGCGGCGGTCGCCGTTGCGCCGTCAGGCATATTCGCGTAACCACCCAGGTACTTTCCTTTGCGGAAAAAGCAAACCCCGCCCAAATACTTGTCCTGCAACTGAAGGGATTCGTCTGCGACCTGCGCAGCCTGGGCAGCCGGGTAGCGCTCCCGAAGTTTGCTCATGACCGCCGCGGCGGATTGGGGGGATGCTTCCAGCACCAGAAAAGCTTTCCCTTGGTCGTACTGCGCTACATACCCGCGCTTGAGAAGCCGGACGCCGAGCACGCTTTGGGGAATCAGCCGGGCACTCACCAATTTTTCCGGCAGAAACCACGCGAGCGCGGTCGGCGGTGAGCTCCCCCCCTCCAGGAGCTTCTCCATGGCGGCAACGAAAGCGCTTAACGCGGCAGTGTGATCGGTGTCGGGAGTGGCAGAAATCTCGACGTAATAATTCCCTTTCGCGAAGGCGCCACGGCGCGGCATGACTTGTCCCCCCATGCCGATCTTCTCAATGGGATGGCTGGGGTCGCGGTTGCCACTGAAAATACCGTAAGCAGCGTCGGCATCAACCATTTCAGAGATGTCGATTACAAGCGTATTCTCACCGGATTTGCAAGTTACTCCCTGCATTTGGGTGAATCCATAAGCCAAGTAGCTTTCCGCATTGCCGTCCATGTATTCGTAAAGGTTGTCGGCAGTGAAGTGGCGCGACGGGCCCTCTTGACGCCAGCCCGGGACGAGCGAGCAATCGGCTGCCTCCGCAGCCCCGGCAATTGGTGCGATCACCACAACGCAAACAAGCAGCAAAAATGCGAAGCGGAATTCATGCACGAGCCTTTTCATGGTTTCAATCCGAACGGCGTTCGGCCCAGGGACGAGCGCCGCTGGCCCCTGCAGCCCACAGAACGGCCCCGCCCAGCTTTGCTCGGGGCGGGAAACCGGACCGAAAAAACGCTGGAGCATCGCGCTGCGGACACAACTATACCGCTGTGGCCTGATCGCTCTATAGACTACGCAAACATCTCCTGCGCGTGGCTGAGGCGCTCTGGCACCTTCACGCCAAAACGGCATTTCACCGTGCAGGCCGGGCAGTCGCCGCAGCGCACGGAGGTCAATTCCGCCGGCAATCGCTTGAAGTGGTCCCGGCCCAATTCGAACTGGCCATAGCCGTCGGCGTACATTACGTAGCGGAGCACATCCGCCACAGGCAGCCCCTTGGCACAATGGCCATCGCACTCCCCGCACATGCGGCAATAGAGCGGCGTGATGAAATCCAAGTGCTGGGCCAGGAGCCGTTCTTCCCGCGGCGAGTAGGGCTCGGTCATCGCCTTCAGGTTTTCGTCGAGCTGATCCATGTCGGTGATACCCGGAATGGTGGTGTGCACGTAAGCGTCCTTCAGCACCCACTTGAGCGCCGCCAGCATGGCGCCGTCGCGTTTTAGCTTGGCGGCAGCCGGATCGTCCGGCTTCATTCGGCGGAACCCGCCCGCCATCACCTTCATGGCTACCACACCCATGCCCGCCGCGTCGGCCTGCGCCATGGCATCTGCAACGCCTTTTTCCATGCTGAAGTTGAAAGTGGCCAGTACCACATCCGTCGCGCCTTTCTTCACCAGGAAAGGAACCATGTCCTTGGCCTTGTGGGTGCTCACACCGGTAAAGCGAATCTTGCCTTGCTGGCGGGCGATCTGCTGCGCCTCAAAAAGTTCGTCCGGCAAAGCACTGGGATTGTCCTTCAAGTGCAGATACCAAACGTCCAGATGGTCGGTGCCCAGTTCGCGAAGCGAGGTGTCAAGCTCTTCTAGCGCAGCTTGCTTGGTGCCACCATCCGTTTTGGTGGAAAGATAAATATTCTGCCGCTTGCCTTTGAGTGCAGCGCCCACCAGCCGCTCGTTATTTCCGTGTTGGTACCCACGGGACGTGTCGAAATAATTGATGCCCAGGTCGGCCGCCCGCTCGATGACGCTGGCGTCGGAAGTAACCATGCACCCACAGCCTACACTGGTCACTTTGAGACCGGTTTTCCCCAACACCCGATAACTGAGGGCGTTGGGGGAGTGGGGTTCCGCCTCCGCCCAAGCGCCAGGAGCCGAAGCAAAACCCGCCACGGAGGTAAGAAGCCCTGCCGATAGGAAATCGCGACGAGTAGACATTTTGCCTGTACCTCCCCTTTCACGTTAACGACCTCAGAACCGCGTTATCATAAGGCTCGTCGAAGACTTGGTCCAGTACTTTTCTCGGGAGGGACCACGCGGGCGAATCACGCCTTTGACAAACCTCTCCCCTGGCGACCCTGGGGAAAGGACAGACGCCCAACTCGCATGGCGCCTCTCATCCGCGGTTCGTGAGAACGATGCTCGTAGTACTCTGGCGGCCATCTGCCCACAGGCGGCAAGTGTAGAGGCCGGAATGTCGTTGTTGGGCCGCCCAATCCACCGCATGCACGCCGCGGCGGAACCACCCTTCAGCCAGGACACCCACCCGTTCGCCAAACGTATTGTACATTTCCAGTCGCGCGTCCATGCCTCGCGGCAGGTTGAATTCGAGCGTCAGCGATGCAGCCCGATTTCCAGGCCGTGTATGGCCCAGGAATCGCACTCCGGGCGACTCGCCTCCCGTAAGACTGGCGGAACGGGGTTCGAAGGGATAAGCGTAAGGTTCATTGCAAAGGTGATAGCGCGGTTCGCCTTCTCTCTGTAGATAAGGCGTGGTAAGCGGCGTGCGCGCCAGCCTATCGAGAGGGATTAGCTCGGGCCTCGCATCTTCCCAGCGATAAAGCGGAATGTTGTGAGGATTAAGAGCCGTGGAGACACCCCGTTCTTTGCCGATGTGAAAGAGGCCGAAATTGCCGGGCTCGTGCCCTGCCAACCAATGTCCGATGATATCGACGCGGAAAGCATCCTTGCCGAAAATCAGAACATTGGTCATGAAAATTTCCGGTGTTCCGCCTTTACCGGGGCCGCGGGTGAACCCGTCGCCGTTCTGAGCGTAAATGCCCTCGACAATATTCAGTAGGATGGAAGACCGTACGAGGGAATAGGAATCGATGGCGCGCTGAACCCACCTTTCCATATCACCGGCCTTCGGCGCATCCCAGCGCGGAATCCCCGCCTGCTGGTGCTTGTCCTGAAGATCGTCAACGTGGCTTTGAGCGCCCGGTTGGAAATCCTGGGCAATCGCCTTCTCAAGACGACCGCAAAAGTGGATATAGGGGGGGATATTGGTGCCTTGCAGGTTTTTGACGCAGAGCGTCAGGCCCATCCCGTGGGTCTTCAGTTTCGCCACATTAATGAGGTGAGTATCCGGATAGTTGAACGGGCCGAGAAATTTCGTGCGGCGGAACACCACCCCGTCCGGGCACTCCTTGGTCAAGGGGGAGCGGGAATCATCGTCGCTGTAGTGCACGCCGGAGCGCTGGGCCATTTCCTGATAGCCGATGCGGGGTTGGTTTACGTACAGACCATCTCGAGCGTAGATGTTCCCGGCCCCGACGCCCGTCTGACGTAGCCCAGCGATAAGGCCTTCAACAACCCAAGGGTCAGTGACGATAGCAAAATCCAGCCCACTGCCCTGAGTCGCGGTGAGGTTGGGCTTGATGGCAAACTTGTCAGTGAGACTCCGGCCAGCCGAATCGCTACGGCAAAAGATCCGCTGCGCAAATTCGAAGGCCTCTCGCCGCTTGGCCTCCGAATCACTTCGGGCAGAGACATGGGTCTGGCGGATGAAGACCGCTTCTGGGTGCGCCTCGATGAACGGATGAAGCCCGAAATAAGCGGGAGCGGCGTCGCCCGATCCAGCAAGGTCAACGACCGGCCAGACCCCCGAGGCAAGGCCCACACCCGCTGCGGCTTTAAGAAATGTTCTACGATCCATAATCTGCTCCCTCCTCACACCGCCTTTGAAAAACCCGGCTTCACCGGGGGCGCATCAACTCTCCCGCACAAATCATATATCAGCAAAAGTTGTGCGTACAAGCCCCGGTCTTGGACGTGCAGTCCGTCGGCTGACGGACCGCACTCAAAACGATTCGCCCAGAGCCCGGGTTTGGATCATAAAATCGCCGCTACAACAGCGAACCGCAATCTGTTAACATTTCGCTCCTGGACTCCGCCAAAACACCGAGGATGAGCCAGCGCTAGCAGGGAATGGTCGCTAAACCAACAACAAGGTAGGCCGTTATGCACAGTATTAATTCGACAGTCGCTGCTTTCATCGCGGCGCCGACGCGCAGAAAGGACGTCAGGAACTGGAAAGCCACCCTCACAGTTGCGGCTCTGGTCATGTTCGTGGTGGGAGCTTCAGCAATGTGCGAGGACAACAAGGTGGAGGAAACCGTCAAGGAGATGGAGGGCGTTGTCGCCAAGGGTCCTTATAGCGCTTCTTGGGATTCTCTGGAAAGATTCAAAGTTCCAACCTGGTACGAGGACGCCAAGTTTGGAATCTTCATCCATTGGGGCGTCTATTGCGTGCCGGCCTACGATAATGAGTGGTATCCGCGTGATATGTACATGCAAGATAATCGTGTATTCAAATATCATCTCAAGACTTACGGGCCGCAGTCAAAGTTCGGCTACAAAGACTTCATCCCTATGTTCAAGGCCGAGAAGTTCAACGCCGATCAATGGGCGGAATTGTTCAAGAAGGCCGGGGCGAAGTACGTGGTGCCCGTTGCTGAGCATCACGATGGTTTCCCGATGTACGCCTCCGACCTTACCGAGTGGTGCGCCGCGAAGATGGGCCCGAAACGCGACGTGGTGGGCGAGCTGTCCGCGGGGGTGCGCAAGCAAGGTTTGCATTTTGGCGCTTCCTCGCACCGCGCTGAACACTGGTGGTTTTTCAACGGAGGCATGACGTTCGACTCCGACGTCAAAGATCCTCGCTACGCAGGCCTATACGGCCCGGCTCAATCGGATAAGGTCCAGCCTAACAAAGCATATCTGGACAATTGGCTGGCGCGCATCGGCGAGATCGTGGACAAGTATCATCCGGAAATCGTTTGGTTCGACTGGTGGATCGAGCAGCCTGCCTTCAAGCCTTACCTCCAGAAGTTTGGCGCCTTCTACTACAACCGCGCCGCCGAGTGGAAGCGCCAAGTCGCCATCAACTACAAGAACAAGGCCTTTCCCGAACACGCCGCCGTGCTCGACATCGAGCGCGGGCAGTTGGACACGCTGCGGTCCCTCTTCTGGCAAACCGACACTTCCGTGGGCGAGAAGTCCTGGGGATACATCAAGGACGAGACGTTCCGCACCCCAGAATCGCTCATTGACGAACTCGTGGATATTGCAAGCAAGAATGGCTGCCTGCTGCTCAACATTGGACCCAAGTCCGATGGCACCATTCCTGACGAAGTCCAGAAGATCCTGCTGGACATGGGCAAGTGGCTGTCCGTCAACGGGGAGGCCATCTACGCCACAAGGCCCTGGAAAGTTTACGGCGAGGGTCCGACCAAGGTAGTGGGTGGTTCTTTCAAAGACACGGCCACCAGCGGATACTCCGCACAGGACATCCGCTTCACGGCCAAGGGCGATACGCTTTATGCGATCGCGCTGGCATGGCCTACGGACGGCAAACTCGCCATCAAGTCGCTGGCCGCGGGCTCCGAGTGGACGAAGCGGGAGATCAAGACAGTCCGGATGCTGGGCTCGAAGGGCCGAGTCAAGTGGACCCGCAACGCCGATGGCTTGATCATCGAATTGCCTAACGAAAAGCCGAGTGGATTCCCCATCACGCTAAAGATTTTCCCAGTGGATCGTGCCACAGGACAGACGGAGTAACGCCAAGATTGGACATCCTGCGGACTTCGCGGCGGTGGTTTGTTGGCAGTCTTGCTTTCTCGACTCGAACGGAGGCTAGAAATGAGGAGCATGCTTGCCCTCGTGGCCTTTGCTGCCTTCGCGATGCTCGGATGCGGGGGAGCCACGAGCAACAACCCGCCCTGCTACACGCTTAAACCCGGCGACATATTTTTCGACCGGGACGCCATTTTCGTAGCCAATACGGATTCGAGCAGCATTTCGGCGTTTCAGACGGTCGCCTTTACCCCAGGCTACGCCGGGGGGGTATGCGGGTCGCCTTTCCCGATGGGTGCGCCGCCCACGGCACTGGGGGGCGGAACACTGTCTGACGTGGGCCTGGTCGTAGTCAGCCAGCCGCGAAAATCCATTTCGTTGTACCCCGTGAATTTAGTAACCACCGTGCTCACCGGGCCGGTTTTCACTATCACCACCCGGTACACGCCCGTGGCAGTAGCCTCCGTGGGGGCCCTTTTCTACGTGGCAAACGCCGAGGGGAGCGTCTCCGCCTTTCAGGCTTCCGCGGACGGAACGGTGACCGAACTTGCGGGTTCGCCGTTTCCCGCGGGTTCCGGACCAGCGGCTATCGTCGCGGCTGACCAGCCCAACCTCCTGTACGTCGCGAACTCGCAATCGAACAACGTCTCGGGCTACAGCCTGGAGCCGAACACTTTCGTCCCGAGACCTCTTGCGGGCTCGCCCTACACAACCGGGGAGGGGCCGGCCTCGATTGTGATAGCCCCGGCTAATTCACCAAATCCCTTTGGCCCCCGCCTTGTGATGGTTGCCGACAAGCTATCGAGTAATATCTCCGCTTTCTCAGTGGCGGGCGACGGAAGCCTCAGTCCCGTGCCGGGCTCGCCGTTCCCCGTGGGCGGCGCGCCATCTTCGGTGGCCACGGGGACGACCATCGCGCCCCTGAATTTCGCCTACGTGACCATCCCCGCGTCAAACAAAATCGCGGGGTATAGCATTGACGGCAGCAGCGGCGCGCTGACGCCCCTGGCAGGTTCTCCGTTTCCAGCGGGAGTGGAGCCTTTGTCGGCGGTTGTGGCAGCCGGGGGTTTCCTTGTTGTCACCAACAACGGTTCCAACAGCCTGTCGGTATATTCAATCGACCCGAGCAGCGGCGCGCTGACGCCTGTATCCGGCTCGCCGTTCCCCGTCGGGCAGTCGCCCAACGCTGTCCTGTGGTTTCAGGTGCCGCAATAGTAGCTCACGAATGACGCCATTTCACAGCGGAAACCTGCGAGATTGCCTCCCCCTCAATGAGCGCATCGAGGCATTTGTGTGCCGCTTGGTTAGTACCCTCTCTTTTACCCTCATTTAAGGGTAATACCCTCTCTTTGCCAAACCGCGCCGGGACCCCGTCCCAAACAGACGATCTTTTTGGCTTTCTGAAGGTCGCGCAGCACCCGCCGCACCATATCACGGCTGACGCCCGGACAAGCGTGTGCCAATTCGTTGAGGCTGAACTGGCCTGGAAATGCGTCAATGGCAGCTTCGACCAAGGCGGTCTTCGCTCCTCGAGGACTCTTCAGTTGCCCAGCCCGTTCCTCGAGCTCAGCGTAGGCAGTCTTAAGGACGAACAGGAGGTAGTTCACGTAGGGCCATGGATCGTGGTGCCCCTCGTGCCAACCTTGGGAGCTCTGCTCCAATGTCTCGTAGTAGCGCTCCTTGTTCTCCTCGATCACACGCTCCAGGCTCACGTAGCGCCCGACTTCGAAACCAAGCTGGTAGCACTGCAAGAGCAACAACAGCCGGGAGACGCGCCCGTTGCCGTCCCGGAAAGGGTGAATGCAGAGAAAGTCCAGGTTCATGGCCGCCAACAGAACGAGGGGATGCACGCCGCGTTCTCGAAGGCTGCCCTTCCACAACCGAATCATCTCGTTCATATAAGCCGGAGTCTTGGCTGCCGTCACTGTCTTGAAACGAACTCTCCGCCGCCCGTCGGCAAGCTTTTCGATGATGTTGCTGTCCTCGTCCTTGTAGTTCCCCGCATCCCAGATCTCACCGCGCACCAAGCGATGCAACCGGCGAATGGTCTCTTCCGAAACGGGAAGGCTGGCGCCCCTTTCGTGAATAAGCTCAAGAGCACTGCGGTAGCCCCGAATTTCCTCCTCATTCCGGTCGCGCAGCTGACCTTTGCCGAAAACGATCGTGGGCACTCGAGCCTGGTCGGCCTCAACGCCCTCGATGCGGTTCGATGAAACTGCGCTCTCGATCAAGGCGTTCTCTCGCAGCGCCTTGAGCTTTTGCGGCGACTGTCTGGTGAAAAGCTCCTGCTTGCCGCGTGCTTCGCCCAAGTCAGCCAAGTGCCAGGAGGTTGTGGCTGGGATCGTCTCAATTCCCGAGGCAAACTGGCGGAGAGTCATCATAGACCAAAGGAAGAGCTGTCATGCTGATCCCCGACTTGTCGGGGCGAAGGATCTCTGCAGTTGTCTTTCGCGCCTGGACCGCGGCGACGAATTGCAGGGTTGCTTCGCTGCGCTCAGCATGACACAGTTTACGCGAATCCTGTTACCTGATACACGCTCATTCAAACTGTTTACGGAAGTCTTCCAGTTGTTGTCGGAGATCCGCGACTTCGCTCCGCAGGCTCTGGACTTCATTTTCCAAGCGGGTGATCCGCTGATCATCTTGCATGCTTGCCGACGTTAAAGGCTGGGTCTCCGCCTGCGCGTTCCACTCTTCCTTATCTCCGGCCAGCAAATGCGCATAGCGCGACTCCTTCGTACCCAGCTGGCGCGCAAGTTTCTTCACCAGGGGAGGCTCTCTCTCCATCAGGCGATGAAGGGCGGACTCCACCACTCCCAGGTCGGCGAACCTGTACATTCTTTCCGTCCGTCCGCGTAATTCGCCCGGCGTCTGCGGGCCGCGCAGCAGGAGCACACAGAGCACGGCCATTTCTCTGCGATCGAAGTTGAAAACTTCCTGGAGCCGGTGGGCATATTTCGAAACACGGCTATCCGCGCTGCTGGCTTGGCTCACCAGGTGTTTTTCATGCAGGCTGCCCAGAGCGTCCCTCATCGCATTCTCATCTAGGGCCATAACCGGGTCACGGTTGGACTTCTGGTTACACGCGTTGATGAGGGCATTTAACGAGAGTGGATAGTAATCCGGGGTGGTGATTTCCTTCTCCAAAAGCGCTCCCAGGACTCGCACTTCAATTTCATCGAGCGTGGTCATGGTTCGCTCCCAACCTCGCTTTCTCTGCCGGCAAGAAACAACCAGCCCAGGAAAAGAAGCGCCAGCAGGAGAAGCAGCAAGCCATTCGACCGGTAGAAAGCCACATGTTGTGAGAGCAACGAAACCGCCGGCTGCGCCACTTGCAGGCAGAAGGCAGCGCCCAAATAAGCCAGCAGGTTATTGCGGAAGAACCAGTAGACCATCGCCGCCCCGACGGCAAGGGGGACGAAGGTGAGCACCCAACCACCAAAGAACTCGGGAAGCGAATGAGCACTTGGCGGCCCCAGCCCGACCAGCCCCAACAGAATTCCCGCCCACAGCCACCAAGCCCGCTTGGTCCATCCCAGGCGGATGACATAGATTGCCACTCCCAGCCCGGACAAGTATACGAAAGACCATACTAGCGCTCGCAGGATGAAGCCTGCGCCCGGATAGGCAGCGTTGAACATTGACGAAAAAACCTCGATATCCACGGGGGCAAAAGCGTGAAGACGGCTGACGAAAAGGTCGCCCAGCTTGTCCAGGCCGGACTGGGCAGCCAGCGCCAACACAACGCACACTACCGCGTCCCTCCGCCACAGGCGCCGACCGCCGCTTCGCAGGAGATTCCAAGTCTCGGGATAAAGGCTCGTGGCGAGGCCCACCAGTAACCAGCAAAGCAAGCTGCCCAGCAGCGGACCGACGACCAGGCCGACCACCTCGAACAGCCGCCAAGTGGACAGAGGGATCGAAGTCGCATATTGACGATCCATCCCGGGCCATTGGTTCAAACCAGAAAGTAGCATCAACGTGGCGATCAGAGCGCCCACCTTGGCTGCGGGACGCCAGGGCATCTGGCCGGACCTGATCTTGATGACCAATAAAACCACACCGGCTCCGGCCAAGGCCAAACCCACGATAACACCCGCCAAAGTGAGCCCCGAATTGACCAGGCTCGAGGAACGACGCTCTCGTTCCCACGCCTCCGGAAGCTTAAACATGCGGGCAAACCCCACCACCTGGTCGCCGGCCACTTGAACCTCGAGGCGGTAATGAGCGTCTGCCACATTGCGCGGATCGCCGGCTTTGGCCTGCCACACCAGCGTGTAATCTTCCCGCGCCTTCCGTTTCTCCGCTTCCGAACTTTGCAGATCGAAATCCGAGAGGTGGTAGCCTTGCTCCTCGACATACTTCGCTGCCAAGGGCTGGGCCTGCTCGGAGGAAAGCGAAGCACCGGGCGCGTTTTCGTCCAATAACCTCCTGTAGCCGAACACTCGCCCCGTGGTCGGATCCAGGAAGACGCGGTACTCCTCCTTTTCCAAGGGTCGAAAGTAACGCACCTCATAGACCGCAAGGCGGGTCGCCAGGCGATAAATGTGATCGGACTCTTTGATGGACTTGTGCTCGAGCAGATAGCGCGCGGCCAGGGGGTCAACGTTATCTCGAACCCAAGCTACCTGGTGATAACGTCCCGGGTCCACCTGCCGCTGCTGGAGGTAGGCGTCAGCCGCCCGCAGGGCTTGGCCGCGGGTGATCTGCAACGAGAAGCCCTCCCCAAAACGATAAACGGGAATAACGGCCAGCAAGATCAAGAAGAGCGCAAGGACTCCGGCCAGAATCAGCCGCTTTTGGGACAAGGGTTGATAGACAAGAGCGGCTGCCGCTTCGACGGCCTCTTTGCGAACCGGCCTGGAGATGCCCTCGCGTGCGTTGCTCAGGGATTCGTCCTCGCTGAAAGTCCCGCTGCGCAAATAGGCGACTAGCGCGACCACGAGCGGGATGAGCATGATGCCCCCGGAGACGGCGCCCGACACCATGAGGTAATGATTAGGAGAACGAATGAGAAGAAAGGCGGTGTAAAGCGCATCCACCGAATAGTGCCAGATCAAAGTGGCCAGAATGCCGAAGCGCAGCATGATCAGGCCCGTCACGATGCCTCCCACCCCTACCTCAACGCCCCGAATGAAGAATGGCTGATTGGGGTATGCGGCATGGAGGAATCCCCAGATGAATGCAGAGAGCACCACCGCGACAGGCCCCGACCGCAACAACTTCTTCAGGAAGGGAATGGAAAAGGCCCGGAACTGCAATTCTTCCGAAACGGCTGGGAAAAAGCCGATGAAAAGCACCGTAACCCAGGGGAATCGTGTATTCAGCAGGTCGGTAAAGGGAACCTCAGCGGGCGCCCACGCCCCTAGTTTGTCGGCGGTAAGGTAGAAGACAGTCTGGTAAGCAAAGAAGAAGAAAGTGAGGGTGATTCCCACAATATTGGCGATAAGAAACGAGCGGCTTCGCAGGCCCTGCCAACTGAAGTATCTCCGCAAGGAGATTTGGTTGGGATAACCTTCCCGGTACATTGGTTCTGAGGCCGCCACCAGCAAGAAAATAGCCACCCCAATCCCAAGCGACGCCAGAATGGTGTCCCACAGATAATCAGCGACAAAGCTGGAGTAGGAGTCCGTGGTTCGGTAGCCGAACTCAGCCAAGGAAAAGGTGTCGAGCTGGCCCAAAAGGTACAAGGCCGCAGCTACGCCGCCGAAAACCAATGACATGCGAACCGGCACGTCGCGATCGCGCAGGCGCCGGACCAGGATCACCAGCATGGCGACACTTAACAAGACCCAGAAAACCTCGTCCACGATCTGCGCAGCGTTGTTGCGGGAGCGGAGCTTTTCGTAGTCGCGGGACCACTGCTCCGGAACCTTGACGAACTCCCGGTAAGCCGCCGCCTGGTCGCCATCGACAGCTACTTCGATGCGCAGGCTTCCTTCACCCAGGTCCACACTCTTCAGCTTCCAGGTAAAGTCATGGTCGGTGCGCGCCGGGCGTTTCTCCGTTTGTACCTCCACGAACTCGAGGTCGGCAAGATTCCGTTGCATCACCTGGCTGAGAAATTTCTCCGCGATAGTCCGGGCAGTGGACTGATCCAAGGATGCCCCCGCCGCGGCTTCGGGGATATCGTGGGCAAAGCCCACCACCTGGCCCGTGGGCGACAGGTCCACGCGGAATTCTTCCTCCTGCTGTGGCCTGAACCAGCGATGGGACCAATGCCAAAGATGAATAGGACCGCGGGTCAACCGGTTCATCTGCTGCAAGCCTTGGGTGCGCTCCAGATAAACCTTTGCCTGATCGTCGTAATCAAACACCGCCGCGTGCCGATAACCGTCCAGCTTGAAGCCACGCTCGGCAAGGAACTTCTGCGCCAAGGGAGCTGAGTCGTCCCGGTTCACGCGGAACTGAATCGCCGCTTCCGGAAATGCGTGCGAGAAATACTTGACGCTGATGGCGAGCGAAAAAGCAGCAATGAGGATGGCGACGACAATGGTCTTGCGGTCGAAGGATGTCAATCTAATGGGCATAGGTTCCTCGGATTCATGTTGCGCGGGCGTCTCGCCCGCCCTCCAGCTCTTTCCCTTTCAACCACTTCAGCATGACCCAGGCCGATGTGCCGTCCGAATAATAGTTTTCGACGCGGTCCACCTTCCTATAACCTCGCGCCTTATAAAAGCCTTGGGCCGCCCTGTTGTTCTGTTCGGTTTCGAGGTAGACATACAACAGTCCCTGCTCCCGCGCCCAATCCTCGGCGGCGTCCATCAGCAAGCTCCCGACTCGTCGCCGGCGCCAGCGGTCTACCACGTCGATGGTCACAATGTGGGCCACTTTCTGCGCTTGGCGCTCGGCAATGAGGAAGCCAATGGTTTCCCCACTCTCTTCTGCGACCCAGGTGCGGCTTCTCCGATGGCTTATGAACCCGATCAACTCTTCCCGAGGATAAGAAATGCCCGGTGGGAAGCAAGCTTGATCGATCTTGTAGAGGGTCTCGAGATCGTCGGCACGGAAGGCACGCAAGTGCATAAGAGCAGGATTCAGGAGTCAGGATTCAGGGGTCCGGGACCGCAAGAACTGAGGCTGGGGTCTAGGGGATTTCGCTTCTTTTGCCCTTGGCCCACCTTGCTCAACTGACAAGCGGGTCCTGAATCCTGAATCCCGAATCCTGATGTTCAGCTCACTTCGCTGCGGCTTCGCTGAGACTCTGGCCCAAATGTTCTGCCACCACCCGCGCAGTTTCGTTCACGGCCTGCTCGAGCGAAGGTGGGTTGAAAGGCCGGAAGACATTGTCCTGCCAAATGGACGCTCCACCTTGGTCGGAGATGAACACTTCAGAGTGAAGCCGTTTCAGCCGGCGCGATTCCAAACACGAGCCGGTCACCAGGGCATCGGCTTCTTTCGGGCTGGCGACGATCTTGAAACGGCCCAATTTCCCCAGGGTCACAATCAGTTTATCATTCAGGGCGTTGTCCATCCGCTCCACATAGAGCTTGCGAATTCGCGTGAGCTTCTGGTAGTCGTTCACGGTGGCGGTCCGAGGGGCACGGGTGCTGGACCCCGGCGGAGGGCCGAGGGTGGGCTTTTGCTCCTGTCCTCCTCCTGGCGGTTGGGGCTGCGGCGCTCCCATCATCGGAATCAACAACAATGCTGTCGCCAACCATGCGATGCTTCGTTTCATGGCGACCTCCCATGACGACGGCTAATGGCCTTCTCTCATCCTTTCCTTCAGCAAGCGTTGGCGGTCCTTTAAATCCTGGCGATCGTTCCTCTGTCTCTCGCGCGCAGCCCGCAAATCTCGCTTCATTTGGTGCTGCATCTGCGCACGGGCCGCTTTGGACATGCGCATGCCCTTCCAGGACCGTTTCTGGTTTTTCTGCTGAAGCTTCAGCGTCTTCCATTCCTGCTTCTGTCGCGCCTTGAGCGCTTTCCATTCCGCCTTGACCTCGTACGGGTACTGGCCCGCCCCGGTGACGGCCACAGCAAAGTTCAACACCCACGTGACCATCACCGCCATTAAGAGTTTTCGCATCCCTCCTCCGCTTCCGGCTCGCTAACCCAGGTGAGAGCTGGACGCACGCCTCTCTCGCCCCGACTATTTTTCAGCTCGCTCCACCCTCAAGTCGAATCTTACCGGGAATACGCCCGGAGAACAACCGGCAAAGCGAAATCGGAGCACCGTTACATGGATGCCCGACGAGCCGCGGCAGGACGATAGAACACATAGAGCATCCAGCCCACGGTGGCCAGGCCTGCCAGCAGCAGCACCACAAAAATGGAGAAAACCACCCACTGGCCTTGGACCGGCAGTAAGTGTGGATCAAAATAAGGGCGCAGATACGCGATGCGTACGAAGTGCCGCAATACGGCCATCATGCTTACCGTGCCCAGTATCGCGACGCTCGATGCCAATAGACTCTTGGGGGCGATCAAAAGGGCCAGCAAAGCCAGGAAAATCCCCGCGACGAGAAGGCCCACGGGAAGCTTCTCGCCCACCAGGGCCTGGCGAATTTCTACAGGAAGGCCGAACAAGAACCAGAGCCCCACCAGGAATTGCACCAGGGTCCCCGCCATGAACCAAGTCACGCCGTAACGTCTTCCCCAATCCGCCAGCTCGGGCGATTCCGTTTGCCAGCGGCGGGAGAGCAGCGCAACCCCCAACCCGGCCACGGCTATCGCGGCCACTACGAAATGAGCCAACCGCGCAATGGTCAGAAGAGTGACGGGAGCGAGGATTGTCCCTACCTGCCCTTTCACGAACAGGCTGTAGAAATTCTGGGGATGCAGCATGGTCGTGATGTTTTGCGTAAAGAGGAAGGCCACATGAATGAAGAGGATGGCGGTCACCACGATCACCCACGCGGCCGCTGCCCCGAGCTCGTCGTGCTGCATTTGGTACCAATAAACGCCGTAGTAACCGAGCATGACCAAAAACACGACGGCAAGCCAGTACCACGCCATGAGATCAGAAGAGGTATAAAAGAGCTGGCCATAAACGAGCTGTAGAAACAACAGCGGAGCTACGCCCAGCGTGATGGTGAAGGCCGTCACAGAGGGCATGGCGCGGGAAACGCGACGTGTGAATTCACGGTGCCTGGAATCGCGCCGGCCAAGGAAGCTGGACACGCTCAGGATGATGACCCCGCCCAAGAGAAAGTCCATCGCCAGCAAGTGCAGGACAAATGTGAACACCAGCAGAAACTCCAGCAGCCCGGGCGGCGCCGGCAACGGTACTGGAACTGGCCCAGGGATGACAGGATTCATTGTTGCGACCCTCCCTCTCCAGTCGCGTCGATGGACTGGCTTTCTGCGGCAGAAGATCCAGGCTCAACGGCGATGCTGGCGGGCGGGGAGTTCAAACTCGCCAGCCAAGCGCCCAAAGCCTGCCGCTCCGCGTCGGTCCCTGCAAAGGGCGGCATGAAGCCTTTTAAAGCGCTGAGGTGGGCCAACTGGTAGTCAATCATCACCCAGCTCCAGCCTTTGACGGCGAAGCGGATGCTGTTGTAACCGTTCACGGTATGACAGCTCGCGCACTGCACCCGGAAAACCTCTTCACCGGCGCGCTCCAAAGCATGGGGGTCTACCTCATGCACGCGAACCCAGCGCGCCGACTTCAACACTCCCTGGGCCCGCACGCGCTGCATGTCCGCCAAACGCAGGCTGTTGGCGTACATGTACCCGTAAATGATATAGGGCTTCCGCACCGCCTCCCGTACCCATTCCGTAACACCGGTTGTCGAAAGGGCAAGGACGGCGAGCAGGAAAGCAAAAACCATAGTGAAATGGCGCGGGCGCTGGTAGGGTCCATAGTAAGCGAACGCCACGACCAGGACGGAAAAGAATATTGAAAGGCCGGCAAAAATGGTGACCGCAGGCGCCCCGCCCATGGAAATCTCGCGCGCCATGCTGGGAAGCGTGGAGATGTACCAGATGCCCGCGAAGGGAATTATCAGCGCGCCGACCAGCAGCCACCTGGCGGCATAGCGCACGACTTCATTCCGCAAGGCGACATCGCCGATGGCGGAGGAGGTAATCAAGGCATAAACACCTGCCAGCGCAATGCACACAGCCGTCCGCACCACCAGGGATGGCAACATGCCGGGATTGAAGTATGCTGCCACGAAGGTTTGGGTCTCGAGCCACCTCCCCGGCGTTAACATGAACGTCAAGATGCCGTTGATCACCAGGAGGCTGGCCCAGGCTGCCCCGAAATAAATCCATCCCACCATGAGGTGCGTTTTGGCATCAAGCCGCTCCCAACCGTAGTAATAAATGAAGGCGGCGGCAATCTCCACGATGAAGAAAACCCATTCGATCGCCCATCCCCAAACAAAGACGTGAATCAGGGTGGCGGTGGCTTCAGGATTCACCAAGCCGATGCTCCACCAGATGCCTACACCGCTCACGGCCCCAAAAACCAGAACCACCAGGACGAAAAACTTCGAGTGGGATTTCACATATTCCAGCAGCGCGGGATTGTTGTCGCGATAAGCCTTGCGCTCGGTGAGGGGCAAAAAGAGACCACCGCCCACCGCAAAATGCGAAACGAAGACGTGGAGAATGGCGATGATCCCGATCACCAGTCCCCCGCCTAACATGAATGGTTCCCAGACTGGATAATTCATCAGTGAACCCCTTTGTCGGCGAAACCTTTGCGAAATGGCTGAGGTCTGATGTTATGCCTGGAGAGGTCGGTTTTCAACTGACATGATGTCCCTGAGCAGCGGGCCGTCCGTGGCGCTAAGGTGAGAGCTTGATTCGAAGGTTGCGGAACTCGATGCGAAATCCCTCGGCTTCTAAGCCCAGGTAGCCTTTGGGCACTTCAGGAACCGCGAACTCGCTGCTCACCTCGCCATTGACCGAAAGAGTGACTTTCGGCCCTTGGCACCGAATCTCATAGCTATTCCACTCGCCCGGCGGCTTGATGCGGTTTACCGAAGGTTTAGGACTGAACTTTATTTCCGTGAGTTTGCCGTCAGCCAAAGTCTGCCCGAACAGGAAACCGTCATTTCCGGCGCCCACCTGTGCCTGGAGCCAAACGCGCCCGTCGGCGCTATTCCGAACGAAGACTCCGCTGTTATAACCTTTGAGTCCTTCGCACTCCGTGAAGCGCCATTCCACGTGAAGAATTAAGTCGCCGAGCTCGTGATCGTAGCGAAGCCACTCGTGACCTCCGTCGCCCTCGCAAATAATAGTGCGGTGCGCCTTATCCAATTTCCACTGTGAAACAGGATTCAAGGCCTTGCCCGGCGGGATGGCCACCCGTGTCCAACCCTGGAAGGACTCGTTAGGCAAGATATCGATCCAGCCAGAGGTATTGGACACAGGAGCTTTGTTTGTCTGCGCCCAGAGTGAAGCCGAAAGTAGACACAAGAAAGCAGTGATCAGAAGCCAGCGTAGATTCATCGTCGCATCCCCTCCAAACCCTGCATATCAGTTTCAACTCGTGTCTGTGCTTCCAGTCCCCCCGTGCTTTACTCACTAATTCCAGGCCACTCGCCTATTAACCACCTGACTTTTCAACAACATTCCCGCTCTTAGCGAATAACTGCCTTTGTTTTCATACATATTCCGGCTTAGGTCGCAAGCCTCCAAAAGTGGTCCTTTATTTTCACAGAGATTCCCGCGTCGTTCCTTAAATTTTAAGCAATCTCTTTTGCTTTCCCCGGCTGCGGAAGGCTTCTTGTCTGTGGAGTGGACGGCCAATTTGCGGGCTTTCCGTCCTGCTTGAGGTATTCTCGGGAGTGGGTCGGGAGGGGGCGGTAACATTGCCGCATGCTGTTCCCAGCAGGGCGGAACCTGCTGTCCAGCTCCAACATATTATCCTAGCCTATCTTGTTCCGCCTGTCAAGAGACAGGAAGTCTGTTTCGGTCCCCCAGGGACCGCACGCGCACCCACTGGCCTTAGGTCAGGTAGCGCTTCTCCTGCACTGGCGGGCGGGCTGCTCCTAGGACTGGCCGCGAGCAGAACCCTACGGTCGCTTACGGACACGCAAGCCACCGGTTCTGGAGCCAACGACGATGATGACGACAAGTCGCCGATCATTTCTGGAATAGCACGAGGGCGAACATCCAAGCTCCCCAACCAGCGAGGAGCGCTCCTGACATCCGCGCTATCCAAGGGCTGGCCGGAGAGATCTTCTCGATTAGCACTAACGCAGTGATCGTACCCATCCACAAAAGATTCATAACACCTGCGACAAATAACAGCAGCATCAGCAACCAACAGCAGGCCACGCAATAAAATCCATGTTCCAGCCCCATCCACAAGGCTCCGGCGGCCCCGTCCTTCCAGCGCGTCATAAGGAAGGACAACGGAGAACGGCAATGTGTCAGGCAGACGTTCTTCAGCGGCGTCCACTGGTAGGCACCCGCGCTCACAAGCAACGATCCGCCCAGGATGTTGCTCGTGGACACCATCGCGTCCGAGATCAGTCCGGTGGAGTGGAGCGCCCACTGCGCGAGTCCGGCCAGTAGACTGTAAATCGTCCACAGGATCAGGTACCCGCCGAGGAATCCACCGGTCTCTGCGTACGGAGTGTGTTCGTGGTGCCGGCTTCGGTTCAGCCGGGCGAACATAAGGATCGTGGGGGTGACTGCGGGAACCATCATCGCAACCATCATGATGGTCCACATCGCACACAAGGTGGTGAGTTCATGGCTCCCCCGGTGCTGTGCGTGAGGCATCAGCATATGCCGGCCGAGGTCAACCAAGTGCATGTCTCGGCCCATCGAAATCAGATATACCCACGACAGGATCGAGATTCCAGCGAGACCGCTCCCTACAATCACGCGGTCCCACCTGAGTGCGCTCTCTAGGGACGGGCCCGCCTCCTCAGCTTGCCTGGTAGGCGAAGGCGGAGTAAAACCCATTACGGTCGGAGATCTCCCACTGAAAGTCATAGTCGCGGTAGCTTAGCCGCTTGGACTTGGCGACGACCGCCGGATGGCCGGGAGCGACGCACAGCGGGTGGCCGCTGATGGTGGCCTCGCTTCCGTCTTGCCCGGAGAGCGCCTCAATCTCGGCTTCCGCCACGCCGGGAATGCGAAGGCTTCGCCGCTTCCCCTCCGCCTTGTAATCGATGGGGACACTCTTCGCCCCTAGGAACTGAGTGACAAAGGAAACAAGCATGGCGGGATGCCCACCTGCCTGGCCGGTGAAGATCTGCATCAGGGCGTTGTTCTGCTCTGCCGTGGCGCGCTCATCCACATAAAGAGCAGCCTGCCAATTTCCTTGGATCATATTTCCTGGTGAACGCACCGCCAATGCTACATTGAGATTGTTTAGCACCACCCCATTGAACTCACCGTGATCGAGGTGCCAGCCCACGAGCACAGTGCAGTGGCCCATGCTAGGCGGACTGAGAAAGACGCACGGACAAGCGATCTCACAGTTACACGTTTCAAAATAGGTTCCGGCTAAATTCCAGCTTTGCGGCATGGTATCCTCCTCTCCGAGCCGGGGCCGAACTAGGCCCTCAGATCAACCAGAGTACACAACGATTCCCGCTTCCTCGGTCCTTAGTATTGGACCGTGGCCTCAACTTTCTACGCCTCCTCTAGCTTCCCGCAGTCCGGGTTGCCGCGAAACCGAGCGTCGCACCAAGAGATGCCATGCTGTGCCGATCGCAAAGGCTAGCTACAACTTCTCTGCGTCGCTCTTCGTAAGTCGCCTAGTTTTTACTGATAACCAGCGAACAACCCTTCACCCCACCGATCCTACTAGACCGCCGAGCTACAAGCGACAGCCATGTTCGCGCGTCTAGAGCCAATCGCTCGCCTGCACCTCCTGCTAAGCCTAGGCAGCCGCAATGCGGTCAATCAAGTCGAGTTGCTCGTTGCGGTTCTCGGCGCCGATGGTAAAGGCGTCCAACAGGCCGAGCGAGAGCGCGTATTTCAGCGCCTCATCCACGCGGGAGCTCATGTCACCCTGGCCGAGGATCTTCATGCCGATGATCGCCTTGCCCGCCCGGCGCCCGTCGCGAAGCGTGGCGACGACGGTCTCGGGGTCAGCGTCCATATGCGACCCGATGGGGTTCACTCGCGAAAGCATGATCTGGACCCAGGGAGATTTTGCCGCTGCGCGGAGCGCGCCGAGGGTGTGGCAGGAGCAGCCATGTGCCCGGATAATTCCCTTCTCTTGCGCCTCCGAGATCACGTCCATGGCCGGCCGGTATTTCTCGGTCCAGTCGTCGTCCATCAGACAATGCATCATGAGGATGTCGATGTAGTCCGTCCCGAGCTCCTTGCGGAAGCGGTCAATGTCGGCGCGCATTCCAGCGGCATCGCGTGACCATGATTTGGACATGACGGTGATTTTTTCTCTCGGCAGTTTCTTCAAGGCCGCCGCCACGTGGGGATGCGTTCCGTAGGAATCAGCCGTGTCGAAGAAACGCAAACCCTGGTCGTATCCCTGCACAAGCAGATCGGCGAGACCCTGAATTCCCAAGGCCGATTGATGGGAATGATGGTTGGAACCGATTGTCCCCGTCCCGCAGGCCAACCGCGAGGTCTTGATACCGGTTTGACCCAGGGTAACAATATCCGCGGCGCTGAACTTTCCCGTTGCTGGCGGCATGGCGCTGGCCCATGGTTTTGAACCCAGCCACGTTACAGCGACGCCCATCACCGACTTGGCCAAGAAATCCCTGCGTTTCATGGATGCACCTCCCAAGAAAAGCTGAATCTCTTTCGCATCGATTCGTTGAGCAGGATCAGCCCCAAACCTGCCTCTGGCAACCACAAGGGTCGCCCCTCAAACCACGCTTACCCCGGACCTAATGTCACCAACCTTACCACCACTTTCGACTGTATGCAACACGCAGTGATGGCCTCAGCCCTTCGTGAACGGCACACGATGTGGGAGGACGGCTTGCCGTCCCCCCAGTTCGGCTGAGCCGAGGGGGCAGAACAACCCCTACCCCTTCACCGCCTGGGTGCATGCAAGTCGGGCGTATGTGCGCACGGGCGGGTAGCGCATATGCGCTGTCCCGAAATGTCTTGACAAATGCGCCGACTTGTGATAGGCTACTTATATGGACCTTTGCGAAGAGGCCAGCCTGACGCAGCCGGGCTTCCAGCCTCTCCCGGCTAGTGGGTCCAGAATGGGGGCATTTCCGGCCAGTGAGTTAGCCCGCACCGCCCCCAGCACTCGCTTCGGAGTGCGGCAACTCGCTGCCGGTTTGCCTTGGCGCGAGCTTGCTCGCGGTCGTTTCGACCCCGGCCAGCAATCTGGCCTCAAGCAAAGCGGCAGGAAGCTGCCGCACTCCAAAAAGATGTTAAAAATATACGGAACGAACTCACTTAAGTCATTTAGAATCAACAAAAGTGTCAAAAAAACGAACCCAAAACGAACTGGTTTTTGCATGCAAAAGGGGCTAATTCAAGCCAAAAAAGCGGCAATATGCGAAGAAATCCGAAGTGCCGGAGAGCTCGGAAGCGGAGGTCGGCACTACCCGCTTCCTGCAAATATTTGCATTTTTAAACTGAACAGCCCCATAATCTCTCGTTTTCAGGCTGTGATTCAGGTATACGAAGGGTAGCTCCAATGATGCGCAGTAACTTACCGCGCCCACGCAACCCGCTGGGCCGAATCTCGCGTCGCGACTTCCTGGGAGGCGCCATGGCACTTTCCTTTATGAGTTCACCACTCTCCCTGACGCAGGGTCAGGGGAAATCGTCGAACGGGTCAATCCTGGCTTGTGTCGGCACCTACAGTTCACCGCAAGGCCCCGAGGGAAGCGTCGGTTATGGACAGGGCATTTACCTGTTTGAAATGAACCCGGCAACGGGGGCCTTGACGCCACGCGGGCTCTTTGAGGATCCCTCGAACCCGTCTTGGCTGGCTCTTGATCCCTCCGGAACGCATATGTACGCGGCGAATGAGACTGCAACTTTTCAAGGCGCCAATTCCGGCTCGGTGAGCGCCTTCTCGATTGATCGCTCCAATGGGCATCTCGCGCCGCTCAATACCGTCAGCTCGCAAGGGGCTGGTCCGACCCACCTGAGCGTCCACCCTTCCGGCAAATACTTACTGGTGGCTAACTACTTCGGGGGGACCGCGGCGGTATTCCCCATCCGGTCGAACGGTGAGCTGGGATCAGCCAGCGACGTCAAAAAGGATCAGGGCAAGGTGGGCCCGAGGCATCCCTCGAGCGCCCCTCCCGGAAGCTTTGCCATCAGCGGCCACGACGTCCCCCATGCGCATATGATCCAAGCCGATCCGTCGGGTCGCTTCGTCCTGGCGAGCGACCTGGGTTTGGACCAGATTTTGATTTGGAGGATCGATCTCCAAAGTGGCACGCTCACGCCCAATGATCCCGCTTTTGCCTCGCTGCCTCCGGGAGACGGGCCGCGTCATTTCGCTTTCCATGCTAATGGAAAGTGGCTGTACTCGCTGCAAGAAGAGGCCTCCACGCTGGTCTTGTTCGACTTGGACGCCTCGAGTGGCAAGCTTACGGCGAGGCAGACCATTTCCACCCTGCCCAAGGGCTTCACCGGCACCAATTTCACTTCCGAGGTAATGGTCTCGCCCGACGGGAGATTCGTTTACGTCTCCAACCGGCTGCACGACAGTATTACCTTTTTCTCCATCGGCAAGGAGGGCGTGCTGAGCTGGGTCGGGGAGGTCTGGACTCGAGGCGATTATCCGCGCCACTTCAACATCGACCCGACGGGGAATTTCCTCTACTCGTGCAATCAGAGGAGCGACGCCGTCACCACTTTCCGCATCAATCGGCAGACCGGCGACCTTACCTTCACCGGGCAATACACTCCGGTGGGCACCCCGTCGATCATCATCTTTCTCACTTAGAGGTTGACTCCCATGCCCTGGAATGACTCGTCACACCCACGCGACGCCTTCAGCAGATTCTCACGCCGCGGCTTCCTGAAAGGCGCCGCAGCTTTAGCCGTAACCTCCCCCTCACTCGCCCGGACGCAGAGGCGGGCGAATTCGACGAACCGTCCAATATTGGCTTATGTTGGCGCCTACGCCGGAATGCAAGGCCCTGTGGGAAGCAAGGCTAGTGAGCAGGGCATTTACCTGTTTCATATGAACCCGGCAACGGGGGTCTTGTCCCAACGCGGTCACTTTGCGAATGACTCGGAAACGGCCTGGCTGGAGATCGCTTCCTCCGGAACGCATATGTACGCCGCGAATATCATCGCAAATTTCCAGGGAACCAACTCCGGCTCGGTGAGCGCCTTCTCGATCGACCGCGAGAGCGGACATCTCGAGCTGCTCAATACCGTCAGCTCACAAGGGGCCAGCCCTGCCCACGTAAGCGTCCACCCTTCCGGCAAATATCTGCTCGTAGCCAACTTCGGCGGGGGATCGGTGGCAGTACTTCCCATCCGGTCGAATGGTGAACTGGGCTCCGCCACCGACGTTAAACAGGATCAGGGCAAGGTGGGACCAATTCATCCTACGAGCGCCCCTCCTGGGAACTTCGCCATTTTCGGCCACGACGACGGCGCCCACCCGCACATGATCCAAGCCGATCCTACGGGTCGATTCGTCCTGGTAAACGACCTGGCGTTGGACAAGATCTTTATCTGGAAGTTTGATATCCAGAAGGGCACGCTAACGGCCAACGATCCCCCGTCAGTCTCACTGCCTCCGGGGGACGGGCCACGTCATTCTGTTTTCCAAGCCGATGGACGGCGGCTGTACTCGCTGCAAGAACAGGGCTCCACCCTAGTGTGGTTCGACTTCGATCCCACCAGTGGAAGCCTGACGGCGAAGCAGACCGTTTCCACTCTGCCCAAGGGCTTTACCGGCACCAGCTTTACTTCGGGGGTAGTGGCCTCCTCCGACGGCAGGTTCGTCTACGTCTCCAATCGCCTGCACGACAGCGTGGCGATTTTTTCCATTGGCAAGGGAGGCATGCTGAGCTGGATCGACGAGGTCTGGACAAGGGGTGATTATCCGCGCGCCATCAACATCGATCCCACAGGGAATTTCCTCTGCTCATGCAATCAGCGGAGCGACGCCATCACCACTTTCCACATCAATCGGGAAACCGGCCACCTCACCTTCACGGGCCACTACGCTTCGATGGGCGCCCCGGCGGCCATGGTCTTCCTCGCTTAGCAAGATGCCGAAAAACCTTTGTCACGATTGTCATTCCGAGTGGAGCCCTGGACCGGATGGTCCAGGGCAGAGCGAGGAATCTCGCTCTGGAAACACAGGACATGCGAGATTCCTCGTCGTCCCGCCCCTGCGGGACTCCTCGGAATGACAGGCTAAGCGGATTTTTCAGCATCCTCTAAGCGGTAAAATCGCGGCAATTGGAGGCAATCATGAAGCTCACGAACGATCTGGAAACCTCTCGACGCGACTTCCTCAAGTTCCCGCTGGCCACGGGGGCCGCCGCGCTAGTCGCTGTGCAGGCTCGGGCAGAGGCCGCCGCCTCCAACAAAAATGAAAATGACCCGGACAATCTTAAAATTGCCGTCAAGATGGACGTGCATGCCGCAAGCGACGACGAAATGCTTTTCCTCAAACAGCTCGGCTTGCACTGGGTGCACGCCGAGTTCGGTGACGACGCCCCCTATGAATTCATCAGGAATTCCCAAGAGCGGCTTGGCCGCTACGGACTCAAGATTCACTGTGGCATCCTGGATACCTATCGCTCCCTCAAAATCCAACTCGGCCAGCCTGGCAGGGACCAGGATATTGAAAAGTTTCAGACTTTCCTGCGCGACCTGGGCCGCGCCGGAATTTTCTCCGCCGCAATCGACTTTCACCCAGCCAATACCTACACCACCCAGATGATCGAATCCCCGCGTGGGTACAAAGTTCGCGAGTTCAGCGTGGAGGAGTTCCGGCGCAAGGTCGAGAAACCACGCTTCGAACGCGAATATTCCGCTGATGATATCTGGGCCAATTATACCTATTTCATTAAGGCAATTCTCCCCGTAGCCGAGCGCGCCGGCGTGCGGCTGGCGCTGCATCCTGATGACCCGCCGATTTCGCCCATGAACGGTGTGGCGAAGATCTTTATCAACTATGAAGGCATCAAACGGGCCGACGAGATCGCCGGCCACAGCAAGTACTGGGGATTAACCTTCTGCGTCGGGACCTGGTCGGAAGGGGGCGAGAAAATGGGTAAGGACGTGTTTGGAATGATTCAGGACTTCGGCGTCCGGGGCAAGATCTTTGCCGTCCACTTCCGTAACGTCAGTTCTCCCTTGCCGCGCTTTCACGAAACGTTTCCGGATGACGGCTATCTGGACATGTATCAGGTCATGAAGGCCCTCCGCCAAGTGCGTTGTACCGCTTCGCTCATCCCCGATCACTATCCCGGGCTTGTCGGCGACACAAATCAGCGCATGGCCAACGCCTACTGTATTTCTTATATGCGCGCCCTTCTTCGGCGTGCGAACGAAGAGATAGGTTAGTTGCAGGCTTTATTTAGTTTCCGCCGATTTAACAGTTATGGTAAATTATGAAACCGAAATGACCACAACAGCAGACGAGTGGGCGCCCCAGGTGGGCGCGGCGATGTTTCGAGAACGGCTGGCGCGAGGCGAGGCGGTATTGGGTTGCTTCCTTTCGCTGGGGTCGGCGCAGACCGCCGAGTTGATGGCCGCGGCTGGTTATGACTGGGCGCTCATCGATCTCGAGCACGGGGCAGGGGATGAGAGAGATGCCCTGGCCCAGATGCAAGCCCTGGCCACGCGCCGGTGCATCACCATTGTGCGGGTGGAATCGACCGTGCGCCAGCGCGTGCATCGCGTTCTCGACTTTGGCGCGCACGGCATTATGTTTCCCCGCATCAATTCGCAGGAGGAAGCGGGGGCCGCGGTTGCGGCGATGCGCTATCCACCGGCGGGGGTGCGCGGCGTGGCGTTTTCGAATCGGGCTTGCGCGTACGGCGCCAATTTTCGCCCCTATTTGGAGGGATCAGCGTCCCTGTTGACTATCGTCCAGATCGAGTCGCCCGCCGCGGTTGAGAACGCGGACGCCATCGCTGCCGTCGAGGGCGTGGACGTGTTATTCATTGGTCCCTCGGACCTATCGCACTCGATGGGAATACTCGGCAATTTCGAACATCCGGACTTTGTCTCCGCTGTCCGGCGAACCGCCCAATCCGCCTTGTCGCACGGGAAGCATTGCGGAATTCTGTTGCCGAATCCCAAGGACCTCGCACGGTATCTCGAACTCGGGTACCGTTTCCTCGCCTCCGGGTCCGACGCCGTTCTGCTCAACAACGCCGCTAGAGCTTTAGTTCAATCACTCCAGAAAAACCTCCTCGAGTCCCAGCCGCACTGATAAGCGAACGGGCTTTCCCTGGCGTGTTAGGTAAAGGAGTAGGCGATGGGCTGGCGCAGAGCGAAGTTCGTGCCGGGCAGGCTGGCGCAGACGGTGGTTTTTGCCGTCTGCGATCTCGCGAAGCGACGTTCAAGGGCCTTCCCCTGAAATGGGCCCGTCTCGACCTGACTGACGGAGCCGCAACTTCCCTTCGGGAAATCCCAGGGTCGAAAATACGATTTTCACCAAGTTTCGCGGGCCGAAGGCCCTAAGGGACAGACCCCCAAAAACGGGGTCTGCGCCAGCCGGCGTGAGTAGCCGTGCGCGCAAGCCCACGGTCAATGAACCCCTGAAACGCTCATCAACCCCGCAAGGGGTTGTCCATCCAGTTCGGCCCTTTCAGGGCCGGGTGTCGATTTTTGCCTTTCCATCCGTGGGTTTCACCCACGGCTACTCAATGTGCTCCCCTCCGGGGAGCAAAGCCACAAATCCTAAACTTGATCCAGTTGCACTACCTCTGTCCCCTCTTTGGATAGGCCCAATTGCCAGAGGTGAACCCCTCGTCGAAGCCTCCGGAAGGTTCAGTGTATTTGTTGACGAAGACAACCAAGTCCATAGCTCATCAGGCGAGCTTTTGAAGCGCCTTCAAGATCTCCTGGTTATCCGGTTGCTGCCTCAGCTCATAGATCTTCATCCAGGCAATCTTGCCCTGCTTGTCCACAATGAACACCGCGCGATCGTTGATGAAGGGTATCTGGTGTTTTGTGGGAGGAAAGATGCCATAATCCGCTGCGGTTTTGGCATAGGGCCAGCGGTCCGTAGCGAGGGCGAACTGAAGGCCGCCCAGAGATTTCTGGAAAGCGATATGGGAGAAAACCGTGTCGGTGCAGACGCCCACGACCTGGGCGTTGAGGTCAGCAAAGCGGGCGAGGTCCGCCTGGATCGCTGACAGTTCGTTCTGTCAGACGGGGGTGAAGTCCAAGGCGTAGAAGCAGACCACCACATTTTGGCCGCGATAGGCGGAAAGCTGAAACTCGCCCTGGGTCGCGCCCGTCGTCGAGCTGAGCTTGAAATCCGGCGCAAGGTCTCCAATCTCTAATGCCATTTAAACCTCCATGAACAGGATACCATCACAGGCGTCGGTGCGGCTCAAGGTTGCATCAAGTGTCATTCCGAGCCCTTCGCTTGTCATTCTGAGCGAAGCGAAGAATCTCTGCAGTTGGCTCAGGGTAAACTCCGCGAGACATCTCGCGCCGCTTTGAAGATACTCAGAGCGAGATTCCTCGCTCCGCTCGGAAAGACAGCTTGGAGGGGTTTTTCCGCAACCTAGAAAGCCCCGCCCTTCGGCAATCATATTGAGAAATCTGGCCGGTAGTTGCCGGGCTCTCCGTTGAAGATGACCAGTTCGGGATCTTTGAGCGTTACCTTGCTGTAGGGCTCGACGGAGTGCGTGAGCCACACGTTGCCACCAATGACGCTGTGATGGCCCACGCGGGTGCGCCCGCCCAGGATGGTGGCATTGGGGTAAACGGTGACGTGATCCTCGAGGTCAGGGTGGCGCTTATTCTCCTGCCCTCGGCGAAGCTGGCCTTGTTCGTCCTTGCTGAGTGGATTGAATGCTCCCAGCGTCACACCGTGGTAAAGAGTCACCTTATTGCCGATGGTGGCAGTCTCGCCGATCACCACGCCCGTCCCATGATCAATGAAGAACGACTCGCCAATGGAGGCCCCGGGATTGATATCAATGCCGGTGTGGCTGTGCGCCACTTCGGTCATCATCCGCGGTAGAAAAGGAACTCCCATCCGGTAGAGCCGGTGCGCCAAGCGCTGCACGGTAATTGCCTCCATGCAGGGATAGCTGAGCAGAATCTCCTCCCGGCTGGCGGCGGCGGGATCATTCCGGAAAGCCGCTTCGATATCCGAGGCCAGTAACCTGGCCAGTTCCGGCAACTGCGCGATAAGTTGCTCGACCAGTTGTTGGGCACGATCCTCAATGTCGGCGGATGACTGTTCCCCCAGGCAACGCCGGTCGAAGCGCATGGCGGAGCACAATTGGTCGCGCAAGAGCGTCTCCATCTCGACCAGGTAAGGCCCGCCTGCTGTCGCCACGCGATCCACTTCTGCGCCCTGGCCCTGATAAAAAACAGGGAACAACAATTCGAGGTAACGGTGGCAGATTTTCGCCGCGACCTCTCGATTGGGAAGCCGAAACTCGCACCCATAATCACCGGCAAGCTGGGCATCCAGCGCCACCTTAAATTCGCTTGCAAGGTTCTCTAAACGTTTGTCATCCATAGCCTGCCAGCCTTTCATGAGTCAAGGAGTCGAAGAGTCGAGGAGTGGAGAAGTTCCAGCCCTTGACTTTCGACTCTTCGACGACTCAAAAATGCAGGAGTCCAGAAATTCCTCTACCTTCGGCTCTTCGGCTCCTCGACTTCTCAACTCTTGCAAAAGCCGCAGACCTCAAAAGCGGAGGTCTGCGCTACCCCTCCTGCACACTATCCCATTCCCTCAAAAAGCACCGTGGACAAGTAGCGCTCGCCGGAATCCGGCAAGACTGTTACGATTGTCTTCCCGGCAAACTCCGCTTGCTGGCCCAAGCGCACAGCCACGGCGGCCGCGGCGCCGCAGGAAATGCCACTCAGGATGCCTTCCTCCCTGGTCAGCCGCCGGGCAAACTCGATGGCCTCTTCGTTGGAGACCTGCTCAATACGGTCAACCAACGACAGATCGAGAACCTTGGGGACAAAGCCCGCCCCAAGCCCCTGGATCTTGTGTGGACCGGGCTTGAGAGGCTGCCCAGCCCTGGTTTGAGTCAAGACGGGACTTGCCGTCGGCTCGACCGCCACCGACAGGATTTTCTTGCCCTTGGTATTCTTGATGAAGCGAGAAACGCCGGTGATGGTCCCGCCCGTCCCCACCCCGGACACCAGCACGTCGATGCTTCCATCGGTGTCGTCCCAAATCTCGGGTCCGGTGGTTTTTTCGTGGACGTCAGGGTTAGCGGGATTGTCAAACTGCTGCGGCAGGAAATAGTGGTGGGGATCGGATTCATAGATTTCCTGCGCCTTCTTGATGGCGCCGGGCATGCCCCCCGGCCCTGGGGTGAGAATCAAATTGGCGCCAAGGGCCACCACCACCCGCCGGCGCTCCAGCGACATGGTCTCAGGCATGACCAGCGTCAACTTGTATCCGCGCGCGGCGGCAACGAATGCGAGAGCGATTCCCGTATTGCCGCTGGTAGGCTCAATGATCTCCTTCTCCGGTGTCAAAACCCCGCGCTTCTCGGCGTCCCAAATCATCGCCGACCCGATCCGGTCCTTCACTGAATAGCCGGGGGCGCGACCCTCGATTTTGGCCAAAATAGTGGCTTTGGATCCGTCGGTTACCCGGTTGAGCCGTATGAGCGGAGTTCTTCCGATACTGAACGAATTATCCTCGTAAATGTTCGACATTGAATATCCTCTCTATGGTGAAATATTTGTACTCAAATTAGTTATGCCTTCGTCTCCGGGACAATTGCCAGCCCTCAGGGGGGAATGCCCTTCCCAGGTTCTGGGAGTGAGACTTCGTGAAGACTAAAGTTAATCTTGGATTTACCCCTGGCACTCCTTATGGCCGAAGCCATAATGAGCCCAGGCTAGGTACAGATGCATTGGAGGGCAGTACCGCCGGCAATGGAAGGAATGTAGCCAAGCCCGTGGTTTTTATGCAGCAGAGTTGAAATTGTTATTTTAGCGTGCATCCTCGCTCCTCGGGTCACTGAGCCAAGCCGAAATCACGCCAGAACTCTTGCTTATCTGATGCGACGGAATACCCGGCGATTCTGGCAAGGGGCCAAAACCGCAACCGCCCTACTCGACAACCTCGAGCGGCTCCGGGCAAAAGTCCCCACCCTCTTCCGCCAGCCTCCAGCAGGTCAAATCCTTCGCCCAGCCCCGCTCTACTGATACTATAACATAAGAATACCACGGCCAAGCGTGTTTGCGGTCGTAAATCGAAGGCCGCGCCGGATGATCGGGGTGCGAATGGTAATAACCCAAAACTTCTAAACCCCTGGCCCGCGCGTCCTTCTCCAAGCGCAACTGGTCGAGCGGATCAATGAGGAAGCGGTTGCGCTCCGTTTCCCTTGCGGGGTCGTCCACGGGCAAGAGCTGCTGCGCGCGCGCCGGGTCGTTGCGAAGGTTCTTCAAAGGCACAATCTCACCCACCAGTTTCGAGACGCCATTCGCTTTCCCCAGCATGGCTCCGCAACACTCGAAAGGGTAATCCTGGGCGCCATGCCTGCGAATGGCCTCCATCTGCGCCTTGTTGATCCTCAGTGCCATGGAACCTTGGTTGGGCTGCCCGTTGTCGAGGGTAGGGCAAGCCCTGCCCTGCAACTTGTAAGGGGACGGCTTGCCGTCCTCTGATCGCCGTGAATTCGGCCTATCTAAGGTCGGCCCTTGCGCTTACCACCACCAGTAGATTAAATTTTAAGCTCTGACCTTCGAGGTTGTAAACCTGGCGGAGTCGAATGGAATGGAACGAAAGCAATCAGTAACGAGCGATCTTCGGAGAGAATTTACCGCTGCGGGTTTCGAGATTGAGGAAACCGGCGTACCCCCTGGCTCAATCGCGGTCAAGAAGTACAATTGCGTGCAATACCTGAAAGTGGAGCCGGAGCAAACATGGCTTCCTATTGGCCCGCCATATTTCATCATCCGCGGCTTGAACTATGAACTCGAGGACCGCGGATACCAGAAGTTCTGGTACCACCAGGGTACGCGGTTCCCCATTCGAAAAGCCGACCTCGAGGCACTCCACCGCTTTGACGAGGAAGTCCGCGGAATCCTTCGCTTGCGATCCCTCTACAACGAGTCGTTGGGCTCGACCTGCGCCCGAACGGTGTATGACCGACTGGAAGGAAGGCCGGATCGCTAATCTGATTGTTATGTTTGAGGCGTCGTCTTGGCGCTCGGCGCCGCCTGGTTGGCGCCCTGTGAAGGCGACGAAGCAGGCTCGACGGGCGCCGAAGGCGCCGCAACAGCGGGAGCTTGACTGCGCCCAGGCGTAACAGCCGCCGGCTTCACTGGCGAACTCGCAGGCCCAACTTCGGCTTTGGCGTGCGGCCCGGACGGGGCTGGAGGTGAAGTCGGCGAAGCAGGTCTCGCCTCACGGACGTTCGGTCCCCGACCGGTTCTCTGCTGCCAAGGGCGAAGAGCGGGCCGAGTTTCTCCTTGCGGACGCCGGCCCGGCGGCTCGGAAGGCTGCGGAATGGGGCGAAAGACAATCTCAATCTGGACTTTGTCCAGCTCTTCGTCGCCCAGTTCGATCACCTGGTCGAATCCTTCCTTCCGGATGTCCGCCTTGGTCTGACCAAAAGCCAAGTACTGACGCTCGATCACAGCCCTTCCCACCGTCCTCTCCCGTGAGAGGTCGCGCTCGATACACTTCTCAAGTGAAGCATCAAAAAGGAAGACCACGCAGGGAACCTGAAACCGTTTTGCCAATTCGAGGTATTCCCTACGATGCAGTGGAGTGAGCGCCGTGGAATCCACCACACAGAGCCGGTTCAAACCCAGGCGCAGTTCCGTTAGGTAGTGGACAAGAGCGAACGCCTGGGCTTGAAAGCGCTGATCCCGCTCGTCGTCGCACACCCAAGCGCGCGCCCAGTCAGAAGAGATGATCTGCGTGGGGCGAAAGTGCCGCCGCGCAAAAGTCGACTTTCCGCAGGCCGCGGGTCCGCAAAGCAAAATGATCGAAGGGCGGACCAGCCTTACCCGCTTTTCTTGGCTTTGATTTGCTGTTGGTTCTTGAGCCATATTAGTCATGACGGTTCAATTCGGGATTTGGCTGCTCATTTAATCCGGAGCTAAAAGTGAACGATGGGTCGAAGACTCCCCCGGAAGTCTTCTAACCCCATAGATTATGATACCCCCCCGCTAGGAATGGTTGCTCTTCTCTTTCCTGACGTCTTCCTTCGACTCACACGCTTATTTTCCCAAACCGATTGAGCACTCGTGCCGTTCGCGGGACACACGCTCCTGCTCGAGGTAGGCGCGCGTGCGACGGGTTAACTCATCGAAGTCCACTTGGTGCGCATCGAACTCCGGCCCCTCCACACAGGCAAAGCGCACCTTCCCGCCCACCGTGACCCTGCATCCTCCACACATGCCGGTGCCATCCACCATAATGGGATTCAAGCTGGCGTACGTCAAGACCCCCCATTCTCGGGTGACTGCGGCCGCAGCGCGCATCATGGGAATCGGCCCGATAACGTGAGCTGCTCCAAGCGCGCAAGCGTTGTTCGCTCGCCAAGCGCGCATCAGATCCACCACCGTGCCGTGCAGGCCTCCCGAGCCGTCATCGGTTGACCAAAGAACTTCGTCGGCTACCGAGCGGAGCTCCCCATCAAGAATGATCTGGGAGGTCGAACGCGCCCCGCACAAGGCCGTGACGTGGTTCCCCGCCTTTCTGAAAGCCCGCGCCACGGGAAGCAGCTCGGCGACCCCAACTCCGCCGGCGACGCACAGGACGTTGCCGACTTTCTCGATGCTGGCCGGCAGCCCCAGCGGTCCCAGGAGGTCTGCCAAGCGGTCTCCGACCTCGAGCCGAACCGTCGTGCGACTTGTTTTTCCGACTGCCTGGACGACCAGGGTTATGCTCCCGGTGGCTTCGTCTCCGTCCACAATCGTCAACGGCATGCGCTCGCTCTTTTCTGTCGGCCGGACGATGACGAACTGACCCGGTTTCCACCGCGCGGCAATTTCCTGGGCTTCCACTTGTAGCCAAGCAATTTCCGGCGTGACCAGCCGCTTGGCCAAAATCCGATTGCCCGGCTGTAAGGGCGCATGGCCATGCGCCCCTACGAAGACCGCGTCAGACGCGGCTTGCGCCTGCTGTTGGAGGGCACTGTGAATCGCCGCGGCGGCGGCACGGCCGTCGCGCATCGCCAGGATAACTGTGGAGCCGCCACGGACCACGTCTCCACCCGCGAAAACGTTGGGGATACTGGTTTGCCCCTGAGCGTCGATCACAACCTTGCCTCGATTGGTCAGAAGTTGTGGCGTGGCGCGCTGCACGGTCGGGTTGGGACTCTGACCGATCGCCATCACCACCGTATCCACTGGCATGCGGAATTCCGACCCCGGGATAGGGACCGGCGAGGGCCGCCCTGATTCGTCGACCTCCCCTAACTGCATTCGGATACACTCCATCTCGCGCAGAATCCCTTTCTCGTCACCGAAAAGGCGGACCGGCGCGGCCAGGAAATCGAAGTGCACTCCTTCTTCCTCGGCGTGCTCGATCTCCTCCAGCCGGGCACGCAATTCAGCGCGCCCGCGGCGGAACATGATGGTGGTTTCGCTGCCCATGCGCCGCGACCAACGGGCCGCATCCATGGCAGAATTGCCTCCGCCCACCACGACCGTCCGGGCGCCAATCCGAACTGGTGTGTCCGACTCCGGGAAGCGAAAAGCCTCCATCAGATTCAGCCGGGTCAGGTATTCATTGGCGGTGTAGACGCCGATCAAGTTTTCGCCGGGAATGTTCATCAAATGCGGCAGTCCGGCGCCGGTGCCGAGGAAGATGGCCTGAAATCCTTCCGCGAATAATTCCTCCACGGTTGTGGTCTTGCCGACGATGAAGTCCGTGCGAAACTCGACGCCCATGCTTCGCAGGCGATTCACTTCATCGCGGATAATCTCTCGCGGCAGACGAAAATTCGGGATGCCGTAAGCCAACACGCCACCCAGACCGTGCAGCGCTTCGAAAATGCTCACCCGGTAGCCGTTTCGGACCAGATCGTAGGCGGCAATGAGGGACGCTGGACCGCTTCCCACCAGCGCCACGCGGGCCCCGTCGAGCTTGGGGAGTGGCGGCGGAGTGGAAGCGGTTTGACGGTGAAAATCGGCTGCGAACCGCTCCAGGGATCCGATGGCCACCGGTTGCAGTTTCTTCCCCAGCAGGCAGGCACGCTCGCAGTAAAGCTCATGCTGGCAGACACGACCGCAGATGCCCGGAAAAGGACTTTCCTCGCTGATTTTATCGAAAGCCCCGGCAAAATCCCCCTGTGCCATCAAGCCGATGAAGGCTTTGACATTGATGTGCAATGGGCAGGCCTCAACGCACGTCGGATTCTTGCACTGCAAGCAGCGCAGTGCCTCGACCTGAACCTCCGCCAGCGAAAAACCCAGCGCCACCTCCGCCGGACCTCGCAGGCGCTCCTCCGGGGAGAGGAGCGGCAAGGGTTGGCGAGGCGCTTTGGGGTTGGGCTTTAGCTTAGGTCGGCTTTCAGGCGTCGGAGTCACTGTTGGCTTCGTGTTCTCGGCGTTCAGCATTAGCCTCCTTCAGAAGCGTAGGTCAGCCCTACTGCGCGCATTGAGGGGTGGGAATGACAAGGTTGGGAAAGGTCTTTCAGCATCCTGTTGGAGTTCAGAGCGGCGTGGCAACAGAGTTTGCGATCCTCGGACCCCATTATGGGCACTTTAGCAATTCTTTTGCCAGCCGCTAGATAGCGAGAAATTGGGTTGGGTGGCAGGTCGCACCCTAAGACCCCTGCCGTTTTGCAGACGCAGGAGACAAAATGCCGACTTTCGCCCGCCCGGGCTGCAAATGTGGCATTTGCAGCACTCATGCCTGCGGAGTGGGCCATTGCGCCCACCGCTGACCTGTTCGACAACCACACTCTCTCCCCTCCTTACCGAGTACGGGAACCAGCGCACCAGTTCCCCTAGTCTCTGAGGAGGGGGCCAGGGGGTCGTGAGCGCACGTGGCATGTAAGTAGTTAGGCGGGACACCACACTCGATGCCACAAGCTAACTACCTGTTTTTTCAACAACATTCCCGCTTTACCAAGCTAAGTTCCTTTGTTTTCATGCACATTCCGGCCTCGTCTGGGAGTTTTCCACGCCACTCCTTTGTTTTCATAGACATTCCTGCTTCGTTCCTTTATTTTTTGAAGTTAACACGGTTGCCGTGTAGGGGTCCGCGATGACATACTGTCGGTTTGGAGATAGAGATTTGGAGCCCACGTCGGGCTGCGGACGGCGCTGGGAGCACGGTCAAACACTGCTTATTAGGCTATCATTATGGGCGTAGCCTGTCAAGCTTTTTTTCGCGGCCTTTTTTCGCGGCCGAAAGACCGGAGTCAGGATTCGGGATTCAGGAAAGGCCAGCCGTGGTTATATTGCGTGCTCCTGTGTTAGGATATCTTTTTGTTCGCCCGATCTCCCGATCATCCGATCTTCCGATTATACAAAGCAATGATTCTGACCGTAGTTGACGATCTCCTTTTCCTGTCCAAGATCCAGCAGACTGCCAAACAGCTCGGCGTTGCGGTGGGAACTGCCCGGCCTTTGGACCTGCCCAAGCTGGCCATTGAGGATGTTCCGACCGCTGTAATCATCGATCTGAACCTTCCGTCAGGCAAAGCCCTGGAAGTTTTGCGCACCCTCAAGTCTGACTCGAAGACGAAAAACATCCCTGTCATCGGTTTTGTTTCTCACGTCCAAAACGAGCTCATCGCTGCGGCGCGCGAGGCCGGTTGCGACCTCATCTTGGCGCGCTCCGCCTTTGCCCTCCAACTCCCAGGTCTCTTGCAGCGATTCGACACAGCAAGCCACGCTCCGGGGTAAGAGTGCATTGCCGGCCGATTTCCCTGTTACTCCGACGAGATCGGGCGAAGTCGCAAGTCTCCGCCTCAGAATTCCATTACCGTGGTAATATACAGGCATGACACTCGCTCGCTCCAAAGTCACTGCGCAAGGTCAGATTTCGGTGCCCGCGAAAGTGCGTCGGAAGCTTGGCATCGGCCCCGGGTCGGTTTTGGAGTGGAACCAAGAGGGCGAAAAGATCGTCGTGCGGCGATCGGCTAGGTACAGCTCGGAAGATATTCATCGGGCACTATTCCCCCAGCAAGCCCCGCGGCCTCGAACTCTCGAAGAAATGAAG
>Ga0315282_10000740_pt1 | contig 63715 bp, 60 predicted proteins | sample YL17G07_20_MG_FD_203693 | JGI IMG/M metagenome (GOLD analysis project Ga0315282, IMG submission 203693) | Sediment microbial communities from Yellowstone Lake, YNP, Wyoming, USA - YL17G07_20 | ecosystem: Environmental > Aquatic > Freshwater > Lake > Sediment | place: USA: Wyoming | collected...
ACTCCCCGGAGATGAAGATTTGCCTGAAGTCCTTGCTGACCCAGAATTATCCCGACTTTGAGACGGTCCTGGTGACCCGGGACCTGGAGGACCCGGCCACCCTCATGGTGCAGGACTTGCTCGCCGGTGGCCGGCAGGTCCGCCACATCATCAGCGGTCCAGCCACGACTTGCTCCCAGAAAAATCACAATATTCTGGCCGGGCTCGCGGCTCTGGACGACTCCGTGGACGTCCTGGTGTTTTGCGACAGCACTCACCAGGCCCCCCGCCATTTTCTCCGGGACCTGATCCGGCCTCTGAGCACCGGGGAAGCCGTCTTGACCACGGGGTTTCATCGCATCATCGCCGGCGACTACCGCCTGGCAACCCTGGGGATGCTGCAGATAGTCCTGGTCTTGCACCTGCTGCTCGGCTTCGCCCGCATCGTCCAACCCTGGGGCGGGGCCACCGCCATCTGGCGGTCGGCCTTCGAGGCCGGCGGCATCAGGCGTCTGTGGTCTGAAAACGTGGTGGACGACCTGTCCATGGGGGTGCATCTGCTGCGGGCGGGCATCCGGGTGAAGTCCGTGGCCACCGCGGTGCTGACCACCAACCTGGCCGGCCAGACGGTGGACGGCTGGGTGGATTGGCTGACCCGGCAATTGTTGTACCTGAAATACTGCCTGCCCGGCTACTGGCTGGGCTTCAGCCTGGCGGTCTGCCTGCTGCTGCTGCCGGTGCTGGTGGCGGCCCTGGGCTGCCTGGGGGGGCTGGTGGGCCTGGTCTCCGCCCCGGCGGCCCTGACGAGCGCCGGTTTTCTGGTTTTGCTCACGAGTATTGGGGCCTGGTATCGGACCCTGGTCCCCCAGAGGATTCCCCTGGGGCCCTGGCTGGCCGCGTTCTACGGCGACATTGCCATAACCTGCTGGAGTTACCTCAAGACCTGGTGCACCGACACCATTTCCTGGCGGGGCATCTCGTACCGCGTCACCTGGGGCGGCAGGGTGCGGCAGGTTATCTTCCCCCGTTAGCCCGGTTTGCCGCCGGAGCCGGAACCCCGTCCACATGGGCGCAACCTTTCTCAAAGCCGCGCCGCGGCTGCCGGCTTCGCTCTCAACTCCGGGGCCGATTTTTTGCCGCCCGCGGTCCGCGGTTGACCTTAGGCCTTCCCTGGTTTACATTTCAAGAACAATATGGCCAGAATTCTCTATGGAGTGCACGGCACCGGCCACGGCCACGCCATTCGGGCCCTGACCATCGCCCGGCACTTTGCCCAACACGACTTCCTGTTCATCAGCCACGGCACCGGGGCCGCCATCCTGGGGGCCGAGTTTCCGGTGGAAGACTGCCCCAACCCCCAGACCCCCATCAAGGCCCACCGGGTGGACGTGGCCGCCACCCTGTGGGCCGGTCTCAGGGTGAAGAGCCAGGCAGGAAGGATCAAGCGCCGGCTCCTTCAGGTCATGGACCGCTTTCAGCCCGAGGTCACCATGACCGACTACGAATACTTTGTCCCCCAGGTGGCCCGCCAGGTGGGGCTGCCCTGCCTGTCCGTGGACCACCAGCACGTCATCACCTGCTGCCGGCACCAGGTCCCCTGGCCGCAGTTCCCCAGTTATCTCGCCACTCGCTGGGCCGTGTCCGCCATGTTCAGCCAGGCCACGGACTACCTGGCCGTCTCTTTTTTCCGGCCGCCGGTGCAGCCCGGGGTGCGGGTTAGGGTCTTGCCGCCGCTCCTGCGGGACAGCGTGCTGGCCCGACAGCCCCGGGACGGGGACCACGTGGTGGCCTACCAGGGCTACGCCACCTTCCAGCGGTTTTTCCCTTTCCTCAGCGCCATCCCTTCCCCGGTGTTGGTCTACGGTTTCGACACCGAGGGCACCCAGGGGAACCTGCATTTCAAGAAAAACTCCGAAAGCGGTTTTCTGGAGGACCTGTCTTCCTGCCGCTACGTGGTGTGCGGCGGCAGCCACACCCTGATCTCCGAGGCCCTGCACTACGGCAAGCCGGTGATCTCCTTTCCCATCAAAAACGCCTTCGAGCAGTATCTGAACGCCTTTTACCTGGAGCGGTTGGGGTACGGCCGATATTGCACCGGCTTCCGCCCCCGGCCCGAGATCATCCCGGACTTTGAGGCCCGGCTAGAGGATTTCCGCGGCAACATCCGGCCAGTCTCCTTCAACGGCAACCCCGAGATTTACGCCCTGGTGGATCAGTTTATCCGGCAAAAGGGATTGACTTATTAACCCAGACCTCCGCTCGGAGTAAAGGGCATAATCAGATTACAATTTTTCTGTCAGGTATAAGGGCATGGTTAACAGATTCCATTTCCAATTCCCGGCCTCGGCAGAAATCTTGCTGGCGTTGGCGCTCTGGGGCGCGGGGCTGTGGGGGGTGGCCGCAGGCAATGCCTATATCCTGCAGAACCTCTATTTTTTTGCCTGGTATCCCTACATCCTGTTTTTGGATGGCCTGCTTGGCCGCCTCCAGGGGAGAGCCTGGCTCCGGCACCGGCCCGGGGCCTTCCTGCGCCTGGGCCTCTGGTCCGTCACGGTGTGGTTCATTTTCGAAGCCGCCAATCTGGTCCTGAAAAATTGGGCTTACGTGGGTCTGACCGCCGCCTGGTGGCTGCGCTGGCCCGGCTATGTCCTGGCCTTCGCCACGGTGCTGCCGGGGATTCTCCTCACCGCCCAGGTCTTGGAGACCCTGGGGGCCTGGGGTGGCGTCCGGGGCCGGCCCCTGAGGGCGGGCCTGGCCTGGCAGCCCCTGTCCCTGTTGTTGGGGACGGCCTCTCTGGTGCTGCCCCTGGCTTTTCCCCGCTACGCCTTCCCCCTGGTCTGGGTGGCGTTTTTCTTTCTGCTGGACCCCTTCAGCGCCCTGTTGGGCGGCGACTCCCTCATCGCCCGGTTCCTTAAAGGCGAGCGCCGGCAGCACCTCTGCCTACTGACCGCCGGGCTGATTTGCGGGCTCTGGTGGGAATTTTGGAATTCCCTGGCCACCGCCAAATGGCTCTATACCCTGCCAGTGCTAAATTTTTGCAAAATCTTCGAAATGCCGGTCCTGGGCTACCTGGGCTTCTTGCCCTTTGCCCTGGAAGCCGCGGTGATGTATAATTTTGCAAAGGCCCTGGAATCCAGGGTGCTGACCACGCCGCACCGGCGGCGCCGCGCCTGGCTGGTGCAGGGGGCCTTCTGGTTCTTGATGTGCGCGGCCCTGGATGCCTGGACGGTGATCTCTTACCAATGACCTCCTGATTTAAGGAGAAACAGGATGACTGGCCGGCTTGGAGCAATCATTACCTCGGTCTGCCTGCTGCTGGCGTTGTCGCTGGGTCCGGGTTGGGCCCGGGACCGGGCACCTTCCCTGAGACAATTGAAACAGGCGGTGAAGGAGAACCCGCAAGATCCCCAGGCCTACTACAACCTGGGCTTGCAGTACGCCATCCTGGGCAAGGACAAGGAGGCCGTCAAGGCCTTCCAACAGGCGCTCAAGCTCAAGCCCGACTACGCCGAAGCCCAGTATGAGCTGGGCCGGCTCAAGGGCGAACGGGGGGACACGGACCAGGCCATCAAGGACCTCCAGCGGACCCTGAAATTCAAGCCCGACTTCTCCGCGGCCCGCAGCGCCCTGGGAGGGGAGTACAACCGGCAGGGCCTGGATTTTATTAAGAAGGGCGAGTGGGGGAACGCGGCCCAGGCTTTCAAGGAATCGCTCCAGGCCAATCCCGGCGCCGAAGTCGAGGGCGCGGCCCGCAACAACCTGGGGGTGGCTCTGGCCAGCGAAGGCAACTATGCGGAAGCCCGGGAGGAATTCCGCAAGGTCCTGGAAGCCGATCCAGGCAACGTCAACGCCCGCTATAACCTCGGGGTATCCAGCCTGGGCGTGGGGAACAACGTGGACGCCTTCCGGGAGTATCTGATCCTCAAGGAGCTGGACCCGGTGTCCGCCGGGGAACTCTCGTATCTCATCTTCCAGGAAAAAATCGATAGCAAAAGGAGAAGCCTCACCAAGTAGGCTTTGGAAGAATTTCCGGGGCAGTCAGGCAAGTCCCTGAGAAATCGCGGTCAGCGGCCGGCTTGCAGCAAAAGACCAGAGATGGACCCAAGGAATCAAAGGTAGGGCGGGCCGTGCCCGCCCTAAAATTAATGGATTAATCGGCTGCCAATAATGGTGGGCGGGGCCCGCCCTACTTAAAACTGGATTACCTTCCCATGCCGGACAATAAATGAGCATATCAAATATCGTGCCGAACACCACTGGGGCTGGGGGGATTTCATCATGGTTGGGTCAATACTCTGTTTATGACGTACCATTAGGATTAAATGATCAAATCCAGTATGGCACAAGACATTAAGATGTTCCCGGCAAAAACGGAAACCAGGGGATGAAAAACCCCAAGACACCAAGAACCCAGGGGGAACATCTCCCTGGGTCCTCTGGGTCACTGTGGTGATATCTTCTTTTTAGAGGCGGACGCCCCTCAGCGCGCCAGCTGCTGGGCCTTCCGGAAGGCCTCCTGGGCCTCTTTTTCCTTGGCCCGATCCTGATAAAATTGCCCCAGGTAATACCAGCCCTCGGCGTAGTCGGGCTTCAACTGGACGGCCTTGCGCAATTCTGCTTCGGCTTCGGCGTATTTGCCGTCCCGGGCCAGGGCGCTGCCCAGGAGGCTGTGAGCTTCGGCCCAACCAGGTTTAGTGGCGACGGCCTGGCGGAAGGATTTCACGGCTTCGGCATCCCGGCCTTCTCCGGCCAGGATGAGTCCGGACTTCAGATAGTCCTGGGCGGCCCTATCAGTGGCCGCCTTCACCTTTTCAGAGACATCGCCGGCCAGGACCTGGGCCCCGCCGCCCAGGGCCAAGCAGACGGATAAGATGATGGTTACTGCCCATTGAGCCATGTTTATCTCCTTTATTAAATTTGGGGGCTGGGGAAAGGTGGGTGCGGGTTTGCCACCCGGCCCCACCGCGGCCTCCGAAGCCCCTGCAACCTGCTCACCTGCCTGGCCCTCAGGCCAAAGGCCCCACCGCGGCCAGGTATAAAGCCACCTCCTCCTTGCCGTCCACCTTCAGGAGGGCTTCCACTTCTTCGTCAAAGAAGGCCCCCACCGGGCAGACCCCCAGTCCCAGGGCGGTGGCCGCCAGCATCAGGTTCTGGCAGATGTGCCCCGCGTCCAGAAACAGGTAGCGGATGGCCCGCTCCCGGTATTTCCACATGCTGCGGTTGAGCACCCCGGTCCAGAGAAACACCGCGCCGGCGGTGCCCAGAAATTCTTGGTCCAGTCCCGCGGCCACCAGCTCCCGGCGGCAGTCCCCGGGGGCAATGAGCTCCAGGGAGGCGGCCGGCACCTGAAAGTGCCAGATGCCGGGGGTCAGTCCCTCCACCCGGTGCACCGCCAGATAGGTTTCCACCGGATAGAGGGCCCCGGCGGAAGGCGCGGCCCGCAAGAGAAAATTGCCGGCCGCGGCGGTGATCCCCTGGGTGGCCCACAACAGGTTGGCCAGCTCTTCCTGAGTCAGGGGACGCTCCCGGTAGTGGCGCGCCGAACGCCGCCGGGCCAGGCACTGCCACAGGTCCGCGGTGGTTCGTGCGGCCGGGGGCTTCAGGCTGAGGCGGGGGGCCGCCTGGGGGTACTCCTTGTACAGGGGCCCCCGGGGATAGGTCCCGCCCGGCGCCCCCAGGTCGCGGCGGCGGTAGCGGGTCTCCGCCAGGTAGCGGCGGCCGATGCCGGCCTCCGGGGAGTTCACGCCGCCCCCTTGCCCCGTTCCTGGCGGGGGCGGTTGCGCTCGTAAATAATCTTCAAGCCCTTCAAGGTTAGGTAGTCGTCCACCGTGTCGATGCTCTTGGTTTCCGAAGCGATGAGACAGGCCAAACCGCCGGTGGCGATGACCCGCGTCTGGTCGCGGCCCAGGGCGTCCTTCATGCGGGCCACGATGCCGTCCACCAGACCGGCATAGCCGTAAATGATCCCGGCGTTCATGCTGCTGATGGTGTCCTTGGCGATGATGCTCTTGGGCTTGGCGAAGATCTCCACCCGGGGCAGTTTCGAGGCCTTGAGAAACAAAGCCTCGCAGGAAATCATCACCCCCGGGGCGATGACCCCGCCCAGGTATTCCCCCTGGCGGGAGACCACGTCAAAGGTGGTGGCGGTGCCGAAGTCCACCACCACCACCGCGCCGTGCACCTGCTCGAAGGCGGCCACCGCATTGACGATGCGGTCGGCGCCCACTTCCCGGGGATTGTCATAGCAAATGGGCATGCCGGTCTTGATGCCCGGGCCCACCCACAGGGGCCGCACCTTCAGGTAACGCTGGGCGAAGCCTTCCAGGGTGTTGTTCATGGGGGGCACCACGCAGGAGATGATGAGGTCGAGGCCGGGCGTCAGGGTCAGCCCCTGGGCCTGGAAGAGATTGCGCATCAAGATGCCCAGCTCGTCGATGGTGGCCTCTTTTTCGGTGCGGATGCGCCAGTCGCTCAGAAGCTGGTCCTGGTCGTAGACCCCGATGACCGTGTTGGTGTTGCCCACATCCATCACTACCAGCATACATGTCCCCTCTCAATCAGGTTGCGGTATAACCGGTGGCGGCGAGGGTCGAATAATTAACAGTCAGCTATCAGCTATCAGCAGTCAGCCAAAAGGCGACGCGGCCAACATTCCTGACAACTTTTGGTTTGGGCTGAAAGCTGACCGCGGCAAGCTGAAAGCTATTCTCAATTCAACTGGATTTCCAGGGCCTGGGCCAGTTCCAGGGCCACCTGGTCGATGAGCCCCTGGTTCTCGCCCTCGGCCATGATCCGCAACTTGGGCTCGGTGCCGGAGTAGCGCACCAGGAGCCGGCCCCGGGGACCGAGACGCCTCTCGGCCTCCGCCATTGCCTGGCGGGCCGCCGGCAGACTTTTCAAATCCTTTTGTTCCTTCACCCTGATGTTGAGCAAGACCTGGGGATAGGTCTCCATGAAGCCGGCCAGCTCCGCCAGGGGTTTGTCCTCCCGCACCATCACCGCCAGCAACCGCAAGGCCGTGAGGATGCCGTCGCCGGTGGTGGTGTGGTTCAGGAACACCAGGTGGCCGGACTGCTCGCCCCCCAGGTTGTAGCCCCCCTTGAGCATGGCCTCCAAGACGTAGCGGTCCCCCACCGGGGCCCGGAGCAACCGGATGCCATGTTCCTTCAAGGCCACCTCCAACCCCAGGTTGGACATCACCGTGCCCACCACGGTCTTGCGATGCAAGCGCTCCCGGCGTTGCAGGTCCAGGGCGCAGATGCCCAGGATGTGGTCGCCGTCCACGATCTTGCCCTGGTGGTCCACCATGATGACCCGGTCGCCGTCGCCGTCGAAGGCGATGCCCAAGTCGGCCTTTTCCCGTTTCACCAGAGTGGCCATGGTCTCAGGGTGGGTGGCGCCGCATTTGTGGTTGATGTTCTTGCCGTTGGGCCGCACCCCGATGGGAATGATCTCGGCCCCCAGTTCGCTCAAGACCTCGGGGGCCACCCGGTAAGTGGCGCCGTGGGCGCAGTCCACCACGATTTTCAGCCCGTCCAGTTCCAGTTCTTTGGGGAAGGTGCCTTTCAGAAAAGAAATGTAGCGGCCCCGGGCGTCGTCGATGCGAAATGCCTGGCCGATCTCCATGGCCGTGGGGCGGGTTTCCTCCACGCCCGGATTGGTCATCAGGACTTCGATGTGGGCCTCGATCTCATCGGGCAGTTTGAAACCGTCGCCCTTGAAGATTTTAATGCCGTTGTCCTGGTAAGGATTGTGGGAGGCGGAGATGACCACCCCGGCGTCGGCCCGCATGGAGGAGGTGATGTAAGCGATCCCCGGGGTCGGCAGCGGCCCCAGCAGCAGCACATCCACCCCCATGGAGCAGATGCCCGCGGTAATGGCATATTCCAGGAGATAACCGGAGAGGCGGGTGTCCTTGCCCACCACAATGCGGTGGCGCCCCGGCCCGTACTTGATAACGTAGGCCAGGGCCCGCCCCAACTGCAGGGCCACCTCGGCGGTCATGGGATAGACGTTGGCCACCCCCCGCACCCCATCGGTTCCGAACAGTTTGCGTGTCGCGGTCATGCCGTGGCCACTCCAGTTAACGAGGCTTTAATCGTTCTGTCCATTTTTAAATATTTATCACATTTGCGTCTAAATAACACCAACGGAAGCAGCTTTTGGGGCCTGGGCCGGGGCTCAATCCGTTTCCTCATGCCAGTGGATGCACTGGGCCGGACACTGGTCCATGGCCTGTTGGATGGCCTCTGCCGGAGCGCCGTGGGGATTAATCACTTCGGAATGCCCCAGGGCTTCGTTGAGGTGGAAGACCTCGGGACAGACCGCTTCGCAATTGCCGCAGGCGATGCATTCGTCTACGTCGATCACCGGAATCTGCTTGCTCATTTCGGACCCCTGGCTTGCTTAATTAGACCCGCAGAAAAGCATTAACGTCAGGTCTCCGGGTATTGTCACCTTAATGCAACAGTTCATAACTTCACTAGCGTATTTTCCTGTCACCCTGAGCCGCAGGCGAAGCATCTCTGTATTTTGTCTTGAGATTCTTCGCCGCCTACGGCGGCTCAGAATGACAAAGATTGAATGGTACCGTATTTATGAAATTCTTTACTCAGATAAATGTCGCAATCTTAGCCGCGTTTGCCTTTCAGAGGGGAAAAAAAGGCGGAGGGCGGAAAGGGCCAAAGCCAGGCCCCCGGACAACCGGCTACATCTCGTCGGCCCAATGGATGCATAGCACCGGGCAGGCGTCCATGGCCTCCTGGATCTTGTCCTCCGTGCCCCCCGTGGGGTTGATCACCTGGGCGAATCCCAGGCTGTCGTTCAGGGTGAACACCTGGGGGCAGATCTCTTCGCAGGCGCCGCAGGCGATGCATTCGTCCTCCACGATAACCGGCAGGTGGTCCGCCATTCCCTCTCCCGTTGTTTTATTTTACCTTTCAAGTTGCGCGGCAAATGTAGGGGGCTGATTTCTCACGCCCTCTTGGGGTCCGGGCGCAATGAATTGCGCCGACACGCTTAGCCGAGAGCTTTGAACCCTGTCGAAGCTGCGGGTAGATGAGAATCCCGAAGATTTCAGGGATTCAAGACCATCTCCGCCCGGACCGTCTGGCCGGCCGCATCCTTCTTCAGCTTGAAGCCCAGGCGCTTCACCATCTCCAGCATGGGCTGGTTCTGGGCCAGGACGTCGCCATGCAGGAGTTTGACCCCCTGTTCCCGGGCAATGTCGATGACGCCCTCCACCAATTTAGGTCCCAGGCCCTTGCCCTGCCAGAGGTCGGCCACGATCACGGCAAATTCGGCGGTGGCGCGGTCCGCGGCCATCACCAGGCGGCTCACCCCCAGCATGACCTCGGGCCCCGGCGGCTGGCCGATGGCCATGAGGCCGATCTCCCGGTCGTAGTCGTTCTGGGTGAAGCGGATGAGCATCTCATGGGTCCACTTCTTGATCAACCTGAAGTAACGGAAGTAGACGGTCTCTTCCGAGCACCGGGCCAGGAAGTCGGACACCAGGGGCTCGTCCTCGGGCTTCATGGGGCGCAGCAGCACCGGGGTGCCGTCCCGCATCATCCAGTGGCTCTGGTACTGGTTGGGATAGGGCGCAATGATCAGGTGGCGGGGCGCCGGCACCGTGGTGGGCTCGATGACCAGGCGGGCGTCCACCCCCACGAACCGGCCGTTGCTGAGAAACAGGGGATTGATGTCCAGTTCCACGATCTCCGGGAAGTCGGTGACCAGTTGGGAGACCCGCACCAGGATCTCCCCCAGCGCCTCCAGGTTGGCGGGGGGAATATGGCGGAAACCCAGGAGAACCTTGGACACCCGGGTCTTTTCAATGAGCCGCCGGGCCAGGAGCAGATTCAGGGGCGGCAGATCCACGGCCGTATCCTGCAGCACCTCGGTGAAGACGCCGCCGGCACCGAAGAGGATGAGGGGCCCGAAGTCCGGGTCCCGCTTGCTGCCGATGAGCAGCTCGCAGTCGGGCTTGGGCTCCTGGGCCTGGACCGTCACCCCCAGGATCCGGGCCTCGGGCTTGCGGGCTTGGACGTCTGCCACGATGTCGTGGAACGCGGCCAGAATCTCCGATTCGCTATTGAGGTTGAAGCGCACCCCGCCCACGTCGCTTTTGTGGGTGACGTCGGGAGAATTGATTTTCAGGGCCACCGGGAAGCCGATGACCTGGGCGACCTTGACGGCATCGGGGGCGGCAGAAGCCGCCACGGTGGGGTTCACCGGGATGCCGTAGGCCGAGAGGATGGCCTTGGATTCCAACTCCGTCAGGATCCGATCCCGCCCCTTCAGGCACTGGTCGATGAAGGTCCGGGCCTGACTGGTGTTGACCTGCACGTCGTGGGGCAGCCGGGGCGGGGTCTCCTGCAGGATCTCCAGGTGCTTGGAGTAGGAGTACATCTCCATGAAGGTGTCCACCGCCTCTTCCGGGGTCTCGAAGGTGGGGATGTCGGCTTCGTTGAGGATGGAGACGCCGGCGGCCACGTCCTCCCCGCCCATCCAGACCGCGAACGCCGGCCGGGGCCGGCCCGATATCAGGGGAACCAACGCCCGGGCCACCCCGGTGGGATCGGTCATGGCCTGGGGAGAGAGGATGATGACCAGGCCCGAGAGTTCCGGGGCCGCCATGCAGATCTCCACCGCCTGGAGGTAGCGCGCCACCGGGGCGTCGCCCAGGATGTCCACGGGGTTGCCCCGGCTCCAGTGGGGCGGCAGGACTTCAGTCAATTTTTGCACCGTCTTGTCAGAGAGGACCGCGGGTTCGGCGTCCCAGGGGGCCAGGGCGTCCACCGCCATGACCGCCGGGCCGCCGGCATTGGTGATGATGCCCAGGTTGCCGCCGGAGGGCCGCTTCATTTTGCCCAGGGCCTCGGCGGAGTCGAAGAGCTGCTTGACGGTGTCCACCCGGATGATGCCGGCCCGGGCGAAGGCCGCGTTGTAGGCGGCGTCGGCCCCGGCCAGGGCCCCGGTGTGGGAGGCCGCGGCTTTGGCCCCGGCCCGGCTGCGCCCGGCCTTGATGATGATGATGGGTTTGACCCGGGACACCGAACGGGCGGCGCTCATGAACTTGCGGTGCTGGGTCAGGGACTCCATGTAGATGATGATGGACCGGGCCTTCTCCTCGTTGCCCAGGTAGTCGATGAGGTCGGCAAAATCCAGGTCCGCCATGGAGCCCACGCTGATGAAGTGGCTGAAGCCGATGTTCTTGAGGGTGGCCCACCCCAGGATGGAGCTGCACAGGGCGCCGCTCTGGGAGATGAAGGCCAGGTTGCCGGGCTTCGCCGAATGCGACGCAAAGCTGGCATTGAGACCATAGGGCGGAGAGAGCACCCCCATGCAATTGGGGCCCAGGTAGCGGATGCCGGCCCGGGCGGCTTCCTCTTTGATGGCGGCCTCGATGGCTTCTCCCTCCGGCCCCACCTCTTTGCCGCCGGCGGAAATAATAATGGCGCCCCTCACCCCGGCCTGGCCGCACTCCTTTATGACCCCCGGCACTCCCTTGATGGGGATGGCGATGACGGCCAGGTCTATGGGGGCCTTGACCGCGGTCACCGCGGGGTAGGCGGGGAGCCCCTGGACTGCCGCATAGTTCGGGTTGACCGGGTAGATCTTTCCCGAAAAGCTGCCCTGCTTGAGATTATTGACCAGGGCCAAGCCGATGCTCCCTTGTTTCTCGCTGGCCCCGACCACCGCCACCGCGTCCGGTTTGAAGAAGATGTCCAGGGGGGATTTTCTCATGTTGGGTCCCTCTGATTCATGGTGTGGGGTTTAAGGCTTGGGGACGAGAAGAATGTAGAGCCGCCGCCCTCGCCGGCTCAGAACCGCCGGGGGCGGCGGTTCTACATTTAACTTCGGGTAATGCCCCCCGGAGGTCTCGCCCCGCCGTAAAAAATCGTCACCCGGTGCTTCTCCGGGCCGGTGCGTCCCCTTCCTAAGCGGCTCAACGCCGGGGAGACTTTGTGGGGCAGGTGCCGCCAGTCCGCGGCGCGGCCGGTGGCCCCGCCGCCGGCCTCCCCCATGAAAATAAGATAATGCAGAAATGGCGCTCGGCAAATGCCGGCCATGGATTGCCCCGGCGGCGGCCAGGCATAGAGGACCACCTGCGGCCGGAACTCCATGACCGCGGCCAAGACCTCCTCCCGGGCCACCAGGGGGGAAACCGGCAGCTCCGACACAAACTCGCCGTCACCCCGGTCCACGGCCTTAAAGGCGATGCCCGCCTGCCGGCAGAGCGGCGCCAGGGCCGCGGCGAGGTAGCCCCGCCCGGCCCCGGCCTCCAGGACCCGGGGCACCCGAAGCAGCCGGAGGTAGCGCCGCAGCCGCAGCACCCATTCCCGGGACGGGAAAAAATATACTCCCGTGGCCTGGGACAGGGCCATGAGCCAGGCCGCCGGGTCCGGCGCCCGGCTCAAGAGCTCCTGCCAGCGGGCCTCGGGCAGCAGGTAGTCCAAAGGGCTTTCCCCCGGGGCCGGCAGGCGCACCAGACTGCGGGCGAAGCTGAGAAACCGCCGGTGCTCACGAAAGTTCTCCGAAGGCTGCAACTTGCCCCCCTCTTAAGAATGCTTCACCTATCCTAGTACTTAAATTGCAGAAGTTCGCGCCTTATTTGAGACCCATTTTTATTCCCCCCTTTTCCAAAGGGGGGTTAGGGGGGATTTTATAACCCCTTGAAATCCCCCTAAATCCCCCTTTTTTAAAGGGGGACTTTATGTAGTCCTAATCTTTGAGAATGCTCGCAATTACTTACGCTAATTTTCGCAACCAAATAATTGTGGCATGATTCACAAATAGCTATCTATTTAAATTCGGCTTCTTCACCCCCCTCCCCTGGCGGGAGGGGGCTGGGGGGTGGGGGTGTAGGGGCGGTTCGCGAACCGCCCCTACCGAATCACCCTCACCCTAACCCTTGTATGTTAAAGGGATTTCTTAAAGTTCAGTTAATTGTGAAACAGACCACTAGAGCCCTGATCTTGCCCACGAGCCCCGGGAGGCTCCCGGAGGATGTGTCTTTTGAACTTTTATTTTACTCCCTTCTCGGCTTTTGCGAACTAGCAAGTGACTATCTCCGTAATAATTTTGCCCTTTCCGTCAAGGACCCCGGGCGATTCTCCTCCAAGCGTGACCGGCCTTGGCCTATTTGGGCTTGAAGTTTCCCACCTTTCTGGAATAATAGAACTGATCCTGCCGGGATTTTTCTAAATTTACCTCGATTTCGGGGCCATGTCGAAATCCACCAAAACCGGAAAAGCTGAAACAGCCCCATGTCTTGATGCCCCGGGGGTACACCCCGGGGGTTGCGGCGGCCCCGGCACCGGGGGCCGGCTATTGGCGGCCTGGACCGCCATCTGCATCGTGGTGCTGGTTCTCCTGGCCTGGGGGTGCAATTCCGAGGTTTCCAGCCGCCCCCTCAGCGTGGCGGGTTCCACTTCGGTGCAGCCCTTCGCGGAAAAGCTGGCCGAGATCTACATGCACGAGCATCCCGGTTGCCGCATCGACGTGCAGGGGGGCGGCTCCAGCGCCGGCATCTACGCGGCGGAACACGGCGCCGCCGACCTGGGGACCTCCTCCCGGGAATTGTTGGGTAAGGAAAAGAATCTGACCGAGATCCCCATTGCCTACGACGGCATCGCCATCATCGTCCATCCTTCCAATCCTCTGACCGACATCAGCATCGAGGATATCCGCCGAATCTTCACGGGGACGGTGACCAACTGGCAAGCCTTCGGCCTGCCGGCCCACGCCATCGATCTCATCACCCGGGAGGAAGGCTCCGGCACCCGGGAGGCCTTCGAACACCTGGTCATGGCCAAGCACGAAATCACTCCCCGCGCCCTGGTGCAGGACTCCAACGGCTCGGTGCGGGAGATTGTGGCCGGAGACCCTCACGCCCTCGGCTACATCTCCGCCGGGTTGGTGGACGAGCGGGTCAAGGCCCTGGCCATCAACGGGGTCTATCCCGCCGTGCCCAATATCAAGGACCATTCTTACAAGCTGTTGCGCCGCTTTCTCCTGGTGAGCCGCACCCCGCCCACCGGCCGGTGCAAGGATTTCACCGACTTCATCCTGAGCCCCAAGGGCCAAAAGATCCTGGAAAACGAAGGCCTGGTGGGGGTCAGATAATGCAGCGGGAAAAATTCATCGAACGGGTCCTGCTGCTCCTGGCCCTGTCCTCCATCACCTCCCTGGTCCTCATCACCTTCTTCATTTTCTGGGAGGGCTTTCCTCTCATCCTCCATACGGGGTTGAAGAATTTCATCGCCTCGGCCCACTGGGCCCCCACCAAGGGCCACTTCGGCATCCTGGCCATGATCATCTCCTCCCTCCTGGTGACCCTGGGGGCCATGGTCCTGGGGGTGCCCCTGGGTTTGAGCTGCGCCATCGTCCTGGCGGAGTTCTCCCCCCAGCCCCTGAAGCTGGTGTTGAAACCCACCCTGGAACTCCTGGCCGGCATCCCCTCGGTGGTTTACGGCTTCCTGGGGGTGGTCTGGCTGGTGCCCCTGATCCGCGATCACCTGGGCGGCCCCGGCCTCTCCCTGCTGGCCGCCGCAGTGATCCTGGGGATTATGATTCTGCCCACGGTGATCAGCATCTCCATCGACGCCCTGAGCGCGGTGCCGGATATATACCGGGAAGGGTCCATCGCCCTGGGGGCCACCCTGTGGCAGACGGTGCGCCGGGTGGTGCTGCCGGCCGCCTCCTCCGGCATCATCACCGCCATCATCCTGGGCATGGGGCGGGCCATCGGGGAGACCATGGCGGTGATCATGGTGGCGGGCAACGCCCTGCAGATCCCCACCTCCATCCTGGAGCCGGTGCGCACCCTCACCAGCAACATCGCCCTGGAGCTGGGCTACGCCGCCGGCCGCCACCGGGAGGCCCTCTTCGCCACCGGCATCGTCTTGTTCATCATCATCATGATCCTGAATCTCAGCGCCACCCTCATCACCCGGCGGAGGTAAGCAAGCCGTGCGTCTTTCCCCCCAACTGGTCGAGCGCCTGGTCAAAACCCTGCTCTGGGCTTTCACCGGCTTCACCCTGTTGATCCTGATCTTCATCATTGTGGATATCTCCGTGAAAGGCCTGCCCCAGGTGACCCCCATGTTTCTCTTCTCCGAGCCCCAGGACATGGGGCGCCACGGGGGCATCTTCTCCACCATCGTGGCCACCGCCTACATCACCCTGCTGGCCATCCTGATGGCCTCGCCCCTGGGGGTGGGGACCGCCATCTACCTGACGGAATACACCCGGGAGGGCTGGGCCACCCGCGTCATCCGCTTCGGGTCCGAATGCCTGGCCGGAGTGCCTTCCATCATCCTGGGTCTCTTCGGCTTCGTCCTGTTCGTGCTGAAACTGGGGCTGGGCTGGTCGGTGCTGTCCGGGGCCCTGACCCTGGCCATCATGGTGCTGCCCATCATCATCCGCACCTCGGAGGAGGCCATCAAGGCGGTGCCCCAGGAGTACCGCACCGCCTGCTACTCCCTGGGCCTGAGCCAGTGGCAGACCATCACCCGCATCGTGCTGCCCAGCGCCCTGCCGGGGATCACCACCGGCATCATGCTCAGCGTCGGGCGCTCCCTGGGGGAGACCGCGGTGCTGCTGTTCACCGCCGGCGCCGCCCTGCGCACCCCCATCTCGCTGTTCGACTCCGGCCGCACCATGGCGGTGCACTTTTACATCCTGGCCCGGGAAGGCCTCTCCATGCCCAATGCCTACGGCTCCGCCGCGGTCCTGGTGATCTCCATCCTGCTCATCAACCTCATCGCCTACACCCTGATGCAGCGGCTCATGCGGCGGTACTCGTGAGGGGTAAAAGTAGCTGTCAGCGATCAGCTTTCAGCTTTCAGCAAAGAGCAAGAAACCGTAGGGGCACAGCGTGCTGTGCCCGTTGAAGATCAACAAATGCCAAGTAAAGCGCAGGCCAAAACCTGCGGCTAGCCGATTCTTCAAAATGGACATTGCAGATATAGGGCGGCCCGCGGCCGCCATAAACCGGCGTGCAGGGCACGCCCTATACTAACTGTGCCCGTTAAAATAACTTATATCTCGTTCCCAAGCTCCTGCTTGGGAACCAGGAAAAAAAGCTGAAAGCTGACTGCTGATAGCCATCTTACTCCCATGAACCAGGAACCCCGATACAAGATCCGCATCGAGCACCTCTCCTTCTTCTACGGGGATTTCCAGGCCCTGGACGACATCTCCCTGGCCATCCGCCCCCGGGAGGTCTTCGGCCTCATGGGGCCGGCCAAGAGCGGCAAGTCCACTCTGCTCCGGGTCCTGAACCGCATGTCGGACCTCATCGTGGGGGCGCGCCTGACGGGCCACGTCTGGCTGGACGACCAGGATATTCTGGCCCCGGACTGCGACGTGGTGGGCCTGCGGCGCCGGGTGGGCCTGGTCCTGAGCAAGCCGGTGCCCCTGCCCCGCTCCATCACCGAGAACCTCATCCTGGCCCCCAGGCTGGCCGGCCAGCGCGACCGGGACGAACTGGCGGCCCTGGTGGAAACCAGCCTCAAGGCGGCCCAGCTCTGGGACGAAGTCAAGGACCGCCTGCAGGACTCCGCCCTGAAGCTCTCCGGCGGCCAGCAGCAGCGGCTGTGTCTGGCCCGCACCCTGGCCATGGAGCCCGAGGTCATCCTGCTGGACGAACCCACCAGCGGCCTGGACCCCATTTCCACCGCCAAGATCGAAGAAACCTTGTCCCAATTGAAAAAGAGTTATACTATCATCCTGGTGAGCAACAACACCAAGCAGATCGCCCGGGCCACGGACCGGGTGGCCTTTCTCCTGATGAGCCAGATCATCGAGATCGGCGACACCCACCGGGTCTTCACCGTGCCCCAAGATAAACGCACTGATGACTATATCTCCGGCCGCTTTGGATAATGGGACCCCTGCCCTTCTCCCGGAAATCATCGTTATCCGGAGCCTCAACCTCTTTTACGGGGATCTCCAGGCCTTAATAGACATCAACGCCGCCTTCAAGCGCCGCACCATCACCGCCCTCATCGGCCCCTCGGGGTGCGGCAAGTCCACCCTGCTCCGGACGCTGAACCGCATGAACGACCTCATCGCCGGGGTGCGACTCCATGGCGAGGTCATTATCGACGGCCAGGACATCTTCGCCCCCGGGGTGGACCTCACCCAGTTGCGCAAAAAAGTGGGCATGGTCTTTCAACGCCCCAACCCCTTCCCCCTGTCCATTTACGACAACGTGGTTTACGGCCCCCGCCTCCACGGCCGGCCGCGGCGCGCCGAACTGGAGGCGATTCTTGCGCAGTCCCTGGCCGCGGTGGAACTGTGGGACGAAGTGAAGGACAGGCTCCAGACCCCGGCCCTGGCGCTCACCGAGGAGCAGCAGCAGCGCCTCTGCATCGCCCGCCTCTTGGCGGTGGAGCCGGAGATCCTGCTCATGGACGAGCCCTGCTCGGCCCTGGACCCGCTGGCCACCCTGCGCATCGAGGAGCTCATGCAGGAGCTCAAGCGTCGCTACACCATCATCATCGTCACCCACAACATGCAGCAGGCGGCCCGGGCCTCGGACGAATCGGGCTTCATGCTCCTGGGAGAGCTCATCGAGTTCGGCCCCACCGCCCAGATGTTCACCCGCCCCAAGGACAGCCGGACCGAAGATTACATCACCGGAAAGTATGGCTAATTATTTTAAAAATTGTGTATTTTTTTTTTGACAAAGATTCAGGATTCTGTTAGGGATGGAAGCACATTTTCACAAATCGTCCCGACCAAGATTCCTGGCCGGGGTACATCGTGGGATTAAACCCTTCCATACAGGCGGTGGCCCGTCTGAGCACCTCTAGACCATAAGTTGGCACCAACCCGGAGCCTCCGGAACCAACCTCAGCTCAAAAAGCCGGTTTGGCCGCAAGCCCAGGACCGGGCTGTGGACCCTCTCACAGGGAGAGTTACATGGTAGAAAATGGCTTTTTGTACTTTTTGATTGCTTTAGAGGGCATCTTCATCGCGTTGTTGATTTACGGCATTACCGTCAAGGTTAACTATATCCGCAAAAGGAAGGACTGGACCCAGACCCCCACCTGACGCCGTCCCCTTACTGCCATTGCCGGAGTTGTGCCACGGTCCCGGGCCGCGCCCTACCCTTCTCCTCGAGCTTAGGAAAAGGAAAGGAACCGCAATAATAACTACAGAAAAAGGCAGGGCCATTGTTGCCCCTGCCTTTTTTGTTTTTACCCAAATGGGGGTTGGGGGAGGGGCAAGGGCCACTTACGAAAAGGCCCTTGGCCCCCTCCCCCAGAAATCCTGCTCCACCCTTGATCCCAAGTCGCAAGCAAACAAGTGGCACAGGCGTCTCGCCTGTGCAGGCGCAGGCTGAAGCCTGCGGCTACAAATGATAACTTTTTGATCGCAACTCAGTATTACCCCCTCCCCCGGCCCCTACTTGCCGCTCAGGTGCTCCATTACCCTGGCGATGGCGCTGATGTCCTGGTCGCCCCAACCTAAAGCCCAGCCGGTGCGGTAGAGGTGCAGCAGGAGGTGCCCCCCGGGCACCGGGGCCCCCAGCTCGTAGGCGGTGTCCACGATGAACTTGGCGTCCTTGGCCAAGTGCTTCAGGGGGAAGGCCGGAGGGTAGTCCTTAGCTTGAATGAGGGGCGCCTTCATCTGGTAAAGGCCGCAGTTGAGCGGCCCGGAAAAGACGGTGTCCAGCATGGCCTGCCAGTCCAGGCCCCCCAGTTGGCCGAAGTTCAGGGCCTCGGCGAACCCTGCCATCATGAGCCCCAGGAGCAGGTTGATGAACATCTTCATCATGGAGCCCTGGCCGGCGGGCCCGCAGTAGATAACCCTTTTGCCCATGGCCAGGAGCAGGGGCTCCTGGGCCTGCACCTGGTCCGCCTGGCCCCCGGCCAGGATCAGCAGGGTCCCTTCCTCCGCCGGCTTTTTGGTGCCGGAGACCGGGGCGTCGATGAAGGCCGCCCCGGTGGGGGCCAGCTCCTGGGCCAGTTCCCGGGTGTAGGCCGGCGACACCGAACTCATGTTGATGAAGACCTTGCTATGGTTGAGGGCGCCGCCGGCCCCCCGGGGGCCCCAGAGGAGGCTGTGCAGGGCCTCGGGGCCGGTGACCATGGCGATGATGACCTGGGCGGCCTGGGCCAGGGCCTTGGGGCTGGCCGCCACTTCGGCCCCCTGCCGGGCAAGGGGTGCGGCTCTCTCCGGGCTGCGGTTGTAAACCACCAGGGGGTAAGCGGCCTTGAGAACATTGGCGGCCATGGCGGTCCCCATAATCCCCAACCCCATGAATCCCACTTTCGGTTTCATATTGTTCTCCTGCGAAGCAATAAATCACGCCAAGACGCAAGGACGCAAAAGCCTGCCTTAAAAATTAGCTGAAAGCTGACCGCTGATCGCTGACCGCTTTTATGCTAACCACTTGCCTGGAATTTTAAAGGGTTAAGGTTTAAGATAGATGGAAAAACTTGCAGCGGGAGAGAATGCCCATGGTTAAACTCGGTCCCGGCGACCCGGCTCCGGATTTTCACCTGCGGGACCAGCAGGGCGAAAAGGTAAAACTGGCGGATTTTCAAGGGCGCAAGGTGCTGGTCTACTTTTATCCCAAGGCCGACACCCCGGGTTGCACCCGGCAAGCGTGCAGTATCCGGGATGCCCGGGAAGAGTTGGCCGACCTGGGCCTGGCGGTGGTGGGCCTCAGTCCCGATCCCCCGGCGCGGCAGCTGAAGTTCGACGCCAAATACGGCCTGGCTTTTCCGCTCCTGGCGGACGAGGGCCACCGGGTGGCCGAGGCTTACGGCGCCTGGGGCGAAAAACTGCGGTATGGGGAAAAAACCCAGGGGATCATCCGGTCGTCATTCTTGCTGGATGAACGAGGAAAAATTATCCAGGCCTGGTATGGGGTCAAACCCGAGGACACGGTTCCCAAGGCGCGGCAGGCCTTGGGGAAAGACTGAATCCTCAAAAGCAAGACGGGGCAGGGGGTAAATCCCCTGCCCCTGGTTGAGAAGTGGTTCGCCTGAACCCGTCAGCCCGAGAGTTCGGATTTGTAGATGGGGAGGTGGCGGGTGCCCAGGTCGAAGATGAGGATGCCGCCGGCGAGGAGGGCCAAGGTGATGATGATCTCCACCGCCGAGGGGAAGTAGCTGAACTCCCGGTAGCCGCCGTAGGAGGTGAGGCTGACGTTGAAGCGGTTCAGCACCACCCCGAAGGCGGCCAGGCCGGCGCCCCAGTAAAGGCCGGTCACCGACTGGCGCACCTCCCGGAAGGAGAGCAGCAGGGCCGGCAGCGCCACGGTGCCGAAGAGCTCCAGAAAGAAGAAGAAGTGGGCCTTATCCAAGACCCACACCGTGGCCCCCCGGGCATAGAGGTCGGTTACCTTCATGGCGAAGTAGATCAACAACGCCACCGCCAGGCCCTGGGCCAGGGAGGACAAGAGCTTGAGCTCCGGCTTCTTGCCGTAGGCCCAGGAGCTCACCAGGCTCTCCAGGGTCACCACGCTCATGCCGCCGATGACCGCGGAGGTGACGAACAGCGGCCCCAGGGCCCCGGTGGCCCAGAGGTCGCTCATCTTCTCCGGCAAGAGCAGGTACAGGGCCCCCAGGGACGACTGGTGCAGGGCCGAGAGCATGATGCCCGCCACCACCAGCACCAGGTAGATGTCCCGGAAGAACTTCACCCAGTCATGCTTGTTAAGCCTTTCTAAGGCCATGATGAAGATGTCGACGCCCAAGACCGTGGTGTAGAGCATGACGCACCAGGAGACCTCGAAGAGCACCGACTCCGGGTTCCACATCACCATGGGGTGCCAGATGCGCCAGGGCTGCCCCAGGTCGAAGAACAGCCCGACGACGAAGACCAGGTAGCCGATGAAGGCGGAGAGCTTGGCGGGCCTGAGCAGCGGCTCGAACTTCTTCAGGTTGAAGATATAGATGGCCGCGGCCATGGTGAAGCCGCCGGCGGCCAGGGCCACCCCCGAGAGCACGTCGAAGCTGATCCACAGGCCCCAGGGGTAGGCGTCACTCAGGTTGGTGGTGGCCCCCAGCCCCAGGACCAGCCGGGCCGCGGCGGCCACCGCCCCCAACATCAGGATGACATAGAGCACGGCGCGGCCGGGGGTCAGCTTGCCCTCACCGGGATACCATTTTGCTAGCTTCTGGGCCATGGCTCAGTCCTCCTTCTGCTCTTCCGGGGCCTTGACTGCCGCCCGGCGCTGGTTGACGTAGTGCAGACCCACGGCCAGGCCCCCCACCGCCAGGGCCACCCAGGGCACCTTGGACATCCAGGCCCGGCCGTAGAGGCCGTAGGGGACGGTGCCCAGGTCGGTGCGGAAGCCCCGGTGGTCCAGCCCCAGGTTCTGGAAGCTCACCGCGGTAAGGTAGAGCACCGAGGTGCCCCCCACGGTGTTCTCCCCGTACACCTGGGGATAGTACTTATCCGGCCGGGAGCCGATGCGGCGGTGCGCTTCTTTGAGGAGCGCCGGCCGCTCTCCGAAGGTCAGGGTCTGGGTGGGGCAGGTAGCGGCGCACGAAGTGGGCAGCCCCGCGGCCAGGCGGTCGGCGCAGAAGTCGCACTTCCGCACCAGGGGCACCGCCGAGCTCCACTCGAACTTGGGCACCTGGAAGGGGCAGGCCATCATGCAGTAGCGGCAGCCGATGCACTTGTCGTCATCATAGACCACCGGCCCTTCCTTGAGCTTCACCAACGCCCCCACCGGGCAGACGCTCTCGCAGGCCGGGTCCAGGCAGTGCATGCACTGGCGCTTGATGAAGTGCCAGCGCAGGTTTTCCCCCTGGCCCAGCTCCCGAAAGATCACCCGGGTGTAGTTTTTACTGTCCATGAAGCGGGGGTTGCTCCAGCTGTCGCTGAAGCTGGTGCGCCCCCCCGGCAGCTCGTGCCAGCTCTTGCAGGCCACCTGGCAGGCCCGGCAGCCGATGCAGCGCGTGGTATCGATCAAGATGGCTTTACTCATGGCATCGCCCCCCTCAGGCCTTGACCACGTCCACCAGGAATACCTTGTATTCCGGGATCATGGTGTTGGCGTCCCCCACCTGGGGCGCCAGCTGGTTGGCCGCGTAGTTGTGGGGCCCCGGTCCCCCGGTGGCGCCCCCGGCAAACCCGAAGTGCCAGGGCAGGGCCACCAGCTCCACCGTGTGCTGGAACCCCGGCTTGCCGCAGGTGAACGGCGCCACCCGGGCCGTGACGTTGGCTCGGGCCCGCACCTCCCCCCGGACGCTTTTGACCGTCACCCAGTCCCCGGCCTTGATGCCCTTGGCCTTGGCCAGGGAGGGGCTGATCTCCACGAACATCTCCGGGAAGAGCTCGTTCTGCCAGTCCAGGTTCCGGGTCATGGCCCCCCCCTGCCAGTGCTCGGTGAGCCGGAAGGTGGTGGCGATGAGGGGATACTTGGGGTCGCAGAGCTCCGCCACCCGGTCCAGGGCCGAGGCCCAGATCTTGATGGCCGGGTTGGACTGCTGCGGGGAGACCGCGTTCATGAAGGCGCACTCCAACGGCTCGTAATGCTCGGGCAGCGGTCCTTCCTTGCAGACCCCCCCGGGCACGAAGAGCCGCGACTTGCCCTCCGGCAGCATGATGAAGGGGGTCTTGGCCGAGACCTCCGGGGGGATGTGGGCCTTGGTCTTGGGGTCCATCCAGCCGAAGTCCGGCACGTCGAAGTTCTTCCAGGTCTTGGCGGCCTCATCCCATTTGAACATGGCCTTATCTTTGCTCCAGGGCTGGCCCTGGGGGTCCAGGGAGCAGCGGTTGTAGATGATGCGCCGGTTCACCGGCCAGGCCCAGGCCCAGGTGGGGTAGAGCATCAGCCCGCTGTCATCCTTGGCATTGCGCCGGGCCATGAGGTTGTCTTTCTTCTCCGGCCCCGGGTAGGAGCCCGAGTAGATCCAGCAGCCGCAGGCGGTGCTGCCGTCGTCCGCCAGCTTGGTGAAGTTGGCCACCTGCTTCTTATCGGCCACGGTGTAGCCGTTGATCTCCCTGGCGATGAGGTGCACGTCCGGGTCCTCGCCGTAGGACCAGGCCAGCTTGACCATGGGCTCCGGGCAAATCGCCTTGGCGTCCTCTTTGTAAAGCTTGATGAGTTCCAGGCCCAGGCGGTTGGCGTACCACAGGTCGCTTTTGGCGTCGCCGTGGGGCTTCACCGCCTGGTAGCGCCACTGCAGCCAGCGGCCGGAGTTGGAGGCGGAGCCCTCTTTCTCCAGGGAGTCCGCCGCCGGGAACATGAAGACCTCGGTCTTGATCTTCTTGGGGTCCGCGCCGGGGCGCTGCCAGAAGGCCGCGGTGTCCGTCTCCCACAGGTCGAAGGCCGCCAGCCACTCCAGCCGGTCCAGGGCCTCGTAGGTCTGGTTCAAGTTGGGGGAGCTCACCGCCGGGTTCATGCCCCAGACCAGCATCCCCTTGATCTGGCCGGCCCCCATGGCCTCGAACAGCGGGATCCAGGAGTAGCCCACGCCCTGGTAGCCCTTGCCGATCTTGGGCAGGTAATCGTAGGTGAAGTCGTTCTCCTTGGTGGCGGAGTCCCCCCAGAAGGCCTTCAAGAGGCTGACGAAGAACTTGGGCTTATTGGTCCAGTAGCTGGCCTTGGGGGTCTCTTTATCCAGGTAGTCCTTGAGGGTGGGATGGTTTGCTTCGCTGGGGATGGCCATGTAGCCGGGGACGATGTGGAAGAGCAGCGCCATGTCGGTGGAGCCCTGGACGTTGTTCTCGCCCCTCAGGGCGTTGATGCCGCCCCCGGGCAGCCCCATGTTCCCCAACAGCTGCTGCAAAATGGTGTAGCTGCGGATGATCTGCACCCCGGTGGAGTGCTGGGTGCCCCCCATGGCGTAGAGGATGGTGCCGGCTTTGCCCGGCGCCCCGGTGGCGCAGTACAGGGCCGCCAGCTGTAAAAACCGCTCCCGGGGGATGCCGGTCACCGCCTCCACCAGCTCCGGAGTGTAGCGGGCAAAGTGGGCCTTCACCAGCTGGAAAACGCAGCGGGGGTGGCTCAACGTCGGGTCGGTCAACGGCTTCTTCTCGGCGTCCACCTCGTAGCTCCAGGTCTCCGGGTTGTAAGCCCGCTTCTCCTTCTGGTAGCCGGAGAAGAGCCCGTCGCCAAAGGCAAATTCCTTATGCACCAAGAAGGCGGCGTTGGTGTAGTGCACCACGTAGTCCCGGTGGAACAGGTTGTTCTCCAGGGCGTAGTGGATCAGCCCGCCCATGAGGGCAATGTCGGTGCCGGGCCGCAGCCTGACGAACAGGTCCGCCTTGGCCGCCGACCGGGTGAAGCGCGGGTCCACCACGATGAGCTTGGCCCCCTTCTCCTGGGCCTGGGTGATCCACTTGAAACTGATGGGATGGTTCTCCGCCGGGTTGCAGCCGATGATCATGAGACAGTCGCTGTTGGCCAGGTCGTTCCAGTGATTGGTCATGGCACCCCGGCCAAAGGTAGGCCCCAACGAGGCCACGGTGGAGGAGTGTCAGAGGCGGGCCTGGTGCTCCAGATAGACGATGCCCAGGGCCCGGGTGAGCTTGCTGATCAGGTAGCACTCCTCGTTGTTCAGGGCCGCACCCCCAATGGAGGCCAGGGCCTCGGTGCGGTTCACCGTCACCCCACCCGACTTGGTGATAAAGCTGGCGTCCCGGGTGGCCTTGACCCGCTGGGCCAGGGTGGCCATGGCCCAGTCCAGGCTCTTCTCTTCCCAGCGGTCGCTGCCCGGGGCCCGGTATTTTACCTTCTTCAGCCGCCGGGGGCTGGTCACCACCTCAAAGACCGCCTGACCCTTGCTGCACAGGGACCCCTGGTTGATGGGATGCTCCGGGTCCCCTTCCACGTTGATCAGTCTGCCCCCCTTGGTGTGGGCGATGAGCCCGCAGCCCACCCCGCAAAACGGGCAGATGGAGGTGGTTACCTGCGTGTCCTTGGTCTTGACGGGATGCACCAACCCGGCCCAGCCCCGGCGCGGCAAAAGCACCTCGCCCAAGGCTATCGCCGTTACCCCGCTACCCAATCCCTTGATGAACGCCCTTCGGGTAATGCCCATGGTCTACCTCGCTTCTGGGAGTTGCGAAATCCTGCAGACAATCCGGCGGTGGGATAATTGCTATTAATGCCAACTACTCAAACCCCAAAAAAAAATCACCTCCCCCTTCCCAAATTTCCGCCCACCTTAGGGGCGTTTTGCACCTTTGTCAACTACTCTCCCCTTTTTTGTTCCTTTTTTGTTTCTCCACCCCAAACTGGAGTTACAAGAGTCTCTTAAGGGATTGAATTCAGAACACATATTGTTTTAATTTGCGGCGTCTTATTCTTTTGGTGTATAAACCTTAAAAAGGGAAGAGAAGCTTTTCGGATAGAATCCATCGACCCCATAACCGCCATACTCGCTCGGCCATCCTGGCTTTCAGGGCCAGGCTGGCCGCTAATATATAAGAGCATTGGTGCATTAATTCCCTGCATGGGGTAAATATCCCCAAGACTTAAAGACCCGAAAAGCCATTTATCCCGGTTATTCCAGGATCACAAAGCCTGCGACGGTTGGCATAATAATCGCAAAATATTGCAGGTTAGAAACCAGCAAGAAATGCGCCAACGAGGATTAAGGCAGAGGGTTCCTGATGCTCCGACTTCCCTCAAATTCTTCAACTATCTTCTTGACAAAACCGTCCGAAATTGAACATTGGTTAAAATTGTGGCAAATTTCCCCAGGTAATTGAAGGTGCTTTATGACCGAAAAAGTGCTGGGCGCGGTAATGGTGGTGGGGGGTGGCATCGCCGGGATCCAGGCCTCCTTGGATCTGGCCAATTCCGGCTATTACGTCCACCTGGTGGAAAAAGGTCCCGCCATCGGCGGCAAGATGGCGCAGATTGACAAGACCTTTCCCACCAACGACTGCGCCATGTGAGTAATCTCGCCCAAGCTGGTCGAGGTCGGCCGGCACACCAATATCAAGATTCATACCCTCACGGACTTGCAGGACGTCACCGGCGAGCCCGGCAATCTAGCGGTTTCCCTTCACAAACACCCCCGTTACGTCAATCCGGAAAAGTGCACCGGCTGCGGCGTCTGTCTGGAGGCCTGCCCCGTCCGCTACCAGGTGCAGTTGCCGCCGGAGACTTATGCCGCAGCCCGTACCGCTTACGCCACCGCCACCGACGAGCAATCGGTCACCCACATCATCGGGCGCCACCGGGAGGAGCGGGGCAATCTCCTGCCCATCCTGCTGGACATCAACCGCCACTTCAACTGGCTGCCCCGGCCAGCCCTGGAGTACGTGGCCACGGACCTGGGGATACCCCTGGCGGAGATCCTCCGGGTGGCCAGTTTCTACAACGCCTTCAGCCTGGTCCCCCGGGGCAAAAACATCATCAACGTCTGCCTGGGCACCGGCTGCTTCGTCAAGGGCTCGCCCCGGCTGCTGGACCAGTTGGAGCGCAAGCTGGGCATCACCCACGGCCAGACCACCGAGGACATGATGTTCACCCTGGAAGTGGTGCGCTGCATCGGCTGCTGCGCCCTGGCCCCGGCGGTTCGGGTTGGCGAGGCCACCTTTGGCCGGGTGACCCCCTCCCAGGTGTCCAAAATCATCGACTCTTACACTCAAACGGCAAGCGTATGAAAATCACCTCCCTTAAGCAACTGCTCAAGGTTAAAGAAGAAGGGCTTCGACTGACCTATCCCTCCAAGGTGAAGGTCGTGGTGGGCATGGCCACCTGCGGCATCTCGGCGGGAGCCGACAAGGTCTACCAGGCCTTGGCAAGTCAGATCCGGGACCTGGGCCTGGACGTGATCCTGGAGAAGACCGGCTGCATCGGCTACTGTCAGATGGAGCCCCTGGTAGACGTGGTTTACCCCGGCAAGGTCCGCCTCAGCTACCAGGGCATGAACCCGGAGAAAGCGGCAGAGCTGGCCGCGGCCCTGAAGGCCGGGGAGATCCTGCCGAAATATCTGATGTGCCGCATGGACCAGGAGGAGATGCTCATCGAGGGCGTGACCCGGCCCTACGCCAATCCCCACCCGCCGGAGCTGCCGGTGGAGATTCCCCGCTACCAGGAATTGCCTTTCTTTAAGAAGCAAGTGAAGATCTCCTTGAGAAACTGCGGCTTTATCAACCCGGAAAATATCGACGAGTATATCGCCCGGGGGGGCTACCGGGCCTTGTACCAGGCTCTCAGCGGCATGACCCCGGAGCAGGTCATCGCCCAGGTGAAGTCCTCGGGTCTGCGAGGCCGGGGGGGCGCCGGGTTCCCCACGGGGTTGAAGTGGGAATTTTGTCAACAATCCCCGGGCGACAAGAAATACGTCATCTGTAATGCCGACGAGGGGGACCCCGGGGCCTTCATGGACCGGGGCATCCTGGAAGGCGACCCCCACGCGGTCATCGAGGGCATGGCCATCGGCGCCTACGCCATGGGGGCGGACGAGGGCTATATCTATTGCCGGGCGGAATATCCCCTGGCCATTGCACGCCTGAAGATCGCCATCGCCCAGGCGGAAGCCTACGGCCTGCTGGGCGAGCATATCTTCGGCACAGACTTCAGCTTCCACCTGAAAATCCGGGAAGGCGCCGGCGCCTTCGTCTGCGGCGAAGAAACCGCCCTCATCGCCTCCATTGAAGGCCGGGTGGGCGAACCCCGCCCCCGGCCGCCGTTCCCGGCCCAGAGCGGCCTCTGGGGCCAACCCACCACCATCAACAACGTCAAGACCTGGTCCCATATCGCCCCCATCATCGCCCGGGGCGCCGATTGGTACGCCTCCCTGGGAACGGAAAAGAGCAAAGGCACCACGGTCTTTTCCCTGGTGGGCAAGGTTAACAGCTCGGGCCTGGTGGAAGTGCCCCTGGGCATCACCCTGCGGGAGATGATCTACGAGCTGGGTGGCGGCATCACCGGCGACCGGGAATTCAAGGCGGTGCAGACCGGCGGTCCCTCCGGCGGCTGCATCCCGGCTGAGTTTCTGGACACCCCGGTGGACTACGACTCCCTGGGGGCCCTGGGCTCCATCATGGGCTCCGGCGGCATGATCGTCATGGACGACCGGGACTGCATGGTGAACGTGGCCAGGTACTTCCTGGATTTCACCCAGGATGAGTCCTGCGGCAAGTGCACCCCCTGCCGGGAAGGGACCCTGCGCCTCAAGGAGCTGCTGGAAGCCATCACCGAAGGCCAGGGCCAGGAGGGAGACCTGGACCGGCTGACCTGGATGTCCGAGCTCATCAAGAAGACCGCCCTCTGCGGCCTGGGGGCCACCGCGCCCAACCCGGTCCTGAGCACCCTGCGCTACTTTATGGACGAGTACCTGGCCCACATTGTGGATAAGCAGTGCCATTCCCTGGTTTGCCCCCGCCTGTCGCCGTCGCCTTGCCAGTCGGGTTGTCCGGCGGGGATAGATGTCCCCAGCTATGTGGCTTTGATCGGCCAGGGGCGCCATACCGAGGCCTTGGAGCTGATCCGCCAGGACAACCCCCTGCCCTCGGTGTGTGGTTATGTGTGCCCGGCTCCGTGCGAAGCCAAGTGCCGCCGGGGGGCCGCGGATCAATCCATCGCCATCAAGACCCTGAAACGGTTCGTGGCCGATTTTGCCCGCCAACAAGATTTTGCCGGTCCCGGGGCCAATATCCACCGTCCTGAAAAGGTGGCGATTATCGGCTCCGGTCCGGCCGGGCTGACGGCCGCCTATTACCTGGCCCAGGAAGGTTATCCGGTCACGGTGTTTGAAGCCATGCCGGCGCTGGGCGGGATGCTGCGGTTGGGCATTCCCAGTTTCCGGCTCCCTCCGGAGGTCATCGACTTTGACCTGGAAAATATTGCCCGGCAGGGGGTGACTTTCCAGACCAACACCCGGATCGGCGTGGACCTGACCCCGGATGATTTGAGAAAACAAGGCTTCCAAGCCTTTTTCCTGGGAACCGGAGCCCATCAGGAAGTCCGCCTGGAGGTCGAGGGGGAGGACCTGGCCGGAGTCTGGCCGGGGGTGGAATTCTTAAGGAAGATGGCCCTGGGAGAGAAGGTCTCCCTGGGGGCGCGGGTGGCCATCATCGGCGGTGGCAATGTGGCCACCGACGCCGCCCGCACTGCCATCCGCCTGGGCAGCGGCGTCACCGTGCTGTTGTATCGTCGCACGGAGATGGAGATGCCGGCTTATGCGGAGGAGGTGCTGCAGGCCAAGGAAGAAGGGGTGGATTGCCGGTTCTTGATTCAACCGGTCAAGTTCATCGGCAATGGTAAGGTCATCGGCATCGTCTTGCAGAATATGCGGCTGGGGAAGCCCGACAGCTCCGGCCGGCGGCGCCCCCTGCCCGTGCCCGGTTCGGAATGGACCATGGAGGTGGACACGGTCATCAAAGCCATCGGGCAGATACCCACGCCCCTAAAGATCACCCTGGACGGGGAGGAGCTGCAACTGACTGCCGCCGGCAATATCAAAGTTCACGGGGGAAATTTCTCCACCAACCTCCCCGGAGTCTTTGCCGGCGGCGATAATGTCACCGGCTCGGCCTCGGTGGTGGAAGCTGTCAAGGCGGGCAAACAGGCGGCCCGGTCCATTCATCGTTATCTCCAGGGAAAACCTCTGGAAGAGAAGCCTCGGATTCCCATACCCCGGATGCGCCTGGCACCGCTGGAAATGCCCGAAGAGGAAAGAGCCCAGATCAAGCCCCTGATGCCCAAGCGGCGAAGAGCGAGGGACCGCATCCGGGATTTTGCCCTGGTGGAATTGAGCCTGGACCAAACCCAATATTACCGGGAAGCATGCCGTTGCCTCAGGTGTGATTTAGGAGACTGAGAGATGATTTCCTTGAGCGTTGATGGGCGACCGGTGGAGGTCCCGCCGGGAACCACCGTGCTGGAAGCGGCACGCCGCCTGGGGATAAGCATCCCTACCCTCTGTTATCACGACGCCCTCAAGCCATATGGCGGCTGCCGCCTCTGCCTGGTGGAGGTCACCGCCGGCCCCCGGACGCTGCTCACCACCGCCTGCACCTACCCGGCGGCCGAGGGCCTGAAGGTCCAGACCGATACCGAGGAGGTCCAGGAGGGGCGCCGCTTCGTCATGGACCTGCTCCTGTCCCGCTGCCCCGAGGTCCCGGCCTTGCAGGAGATGGCCCGGCAAATGGGGGTGCTGGAGGCGTCCTTCCCCCAGGGCGAAAGCGACTGCATCCTGTGCGGCAAATGCGTGCGCATGTGCCATGAGGTGCAGCACGTGGGGGCCATCGGCCTCACCGGCCGGGGGACCAAGCGCCAGGTAACCACCCCCTTCGGAGAGATTTCTCACATTTGCCGCACTTGCGGGGCCTGCGCCTTTGTCTGTCCCACCGGGCATTTTAAGGATTTCGGCCAGATCAGCGGCAAGACCCCCATCCCCAAGCTCTCGGAGTTTAACGCCGGCCTCGACACCCGGGGCAACATCTACAAGACTTACCCCCAGGCGGTCCCCAAAGAGCCGGTTATTGACCGCACTAACTGCGTGCAGCTCCTCACCGGCGACTGCGGGGTCTGCGCCCAGGTCTGCCCGGCCGACGCCATCGACTACGGCCAGGAGGACGAGAAGCTCACCCTGAACGTGGGCTCGGTCATCATGGCGCCGGGTTTCAAGCCCTTTGACCCCAGCCATCTTTCGGCTTACGGCTATGGCAAATACCCTAACGTCTTCACCAGCCTGGAGTTCGAGCGCATCCTGAGCCCCGGCGGCCCCTTCCACGGCCACGTACAGCGGCGCTCCGACGGAGTCGAGCCCAAGAAGATCGCCTGGGTCCACTGCGTGGGCATGAGGAGCAACCGGGCTGGCGAGCACCCCTACTGCTCCAACTTCTGTTGCATGGCGGCCCTGAAGCAGGCCGTTATCGCCCGGGAGCACATCGGCCCCGACCTCGACATGGCCCTGTTCTACATGGACATGCGCACCCCCCGGAAAGACTTTGAAAAGTACATGGTGCGCATCACGGACCAGGGGGCCCGGCTGATCCGCTCCCGGGTCCACACGATCAAGCCAGCAGGCAATAATGGCGACCTGGAGATCCGCTACGTCACCGAGGCCGGCGAGGTCAAGGACGAAATTTTCGACGCGGTGGTGCTCTCCGTGGGCATGGTCATTCCGCCGGACACGGTGGAGCTGGCCCGGAATCTGGATATCCCCCTGAGCCCCAGCAACTTCGTGGAGGCCTCCTGCTTTGAGCCCACTACCACCTTCCGGGAAGGCATCTTTTCCTGCGGCGCTTTCAACGGTCCCAAGGACATCCCCCAGTCGGTGATGGAGGGAAGCGCCGCCGCGGCCGCGGCCACCCGGGAACTGGCCGCAGCCCGGGGCACCATGCTCCAGGAGAAGGTCTTCCCGCCGGAAAAGGACTTGACCGACGAGCCGCCCCGGGTGGGCGTCTTTGTCTGCAACTGCGGCCTCAACATCGGCGGGGTGGCCGACGTGCCGGCCATCGTGGCCTACGCCGGGGGCATTGCCGGGGTGGCCTACGCCCAGGCCAACCTCTTTACCTGCTCCCAGGACGCCCAGGCCCAGATGGTGGAGATGATCCGGGAGCACGACCTGAACCGGGTGGTGGTGGCGGCCTGCAGCCCCTCCACCCACGCCCCCATCTTCCAGGACATGCTCCGCACCGCCGGCCTCAACAAATATCTCTTCGAGATGGCCAACATCCGCAACCAGTGCACCTGGGTGCACCAGAACGAGCCGGATAAGGCCACGGCAAAGTGCCAGGACCTGGTGAACATGGCGGTGGCCAAGGCGCGCCTGCTCCAGCCCTTGGAATACCTCACCGTGGGGGTCAAGGACAAGGCTCTGGTCATCGGCGGCGGCGTGGCCGGCATAACCTCGGCCCTGGCCCTGGCGGACCAGGGCTACGAAGTGCACCTGGTGGAAAGGAAGGACCGCCTGGGGGGCAACGCCCTGAAGCTCCACACCACCTGGCGGGGCGGCCTGGTGAAACCCCGGCTGGACGCCCTCCTCAATAAAGTCCTGAACCACGACAAGATCATTATCCATTACAACGCCATCGTCACCGAGGTGCACGGGGTGGTGGGGAATTTCACTTCCACCCTCTCCACCGGCGAGGAAATCGACCACGGCATCGTGGTCATCGCCATCGGGGCCGAACCCTACCGGCCGGATGGCGAGTACCTCTACAAGCGGAACCCCAACGTGCTGCTGTCCCTGGACCTGGATCAGGAGATCACGAAGAAAAGCGAGCGGCTCAAGACCGCCCAGGCCGCGGCCTTCATTCAGTGCGTGGGCTCCCGCACCCCGGAGCGCCCTTACTGCAACAAGGTGTGCTGCGCCCATGCGGTGGAGAACGCCATCAAGCTGAAGGTGATGAACCCGGACCTGGACGTCTACGTCCTCTACCGGGACATGCGGACCTACGGCGAACGGGAACTTCTGTACCATCGGGCCCGGGAGATGGGGGTCATGTTCATCCGCTTCCGCATCGCCGAGCCGCCGGTGGTGGAGGAAGCGGAGGGCCGCCTCCGGGTCACGGTGCAGGATCAGATCCTGCAGCGGCCGGTGAGCTTCCTGGTGGACTTCCTCACCCTGGCCACCGCCATCATCCCGCACCAGAACGCGCCGTTGGCCGAGCTCTACAAGATTCCCCTCAACGCCGAGGGCTTTTTCACCGAGGCCCACGCCAAGATCAAGCCGGTGGAGGCCTCCACCGAAGGCATCTTCATGGCGGGGCTGTGCCACTATCCCAAGCCCCTGCAGGAGTCGGTGGCCGAGGCCCTGGCCTGCGCTTCCCGGGCCAACACCATTCTGTCCCGGGACTTCCTGCAGTTGGAATCCATCATTTCCAACCCCATTGACGAGAACTGCGACGGCTGCGCTTTTTGCGTGGACGCCTGCCCCTTCAAGGCCATCACCCTGATGGAGTACATGAAGGACGGCGGGGTGAAGAAGACGGTGGAGGTCAACGCCATCCAGTGCAAGGGCTGCGGCTCCTGCATGGCCACCTGCCCCAAGGCGGGCATTTACGTGGCCGGGTTCATGCCGGAGCAGCTGGGGGCCCAGGTGGAGGCGGCCTTGGGGTTGAGATAAGTGTAGGGCGGGCATTGCCCGCCATATACATGGAAATTTTAGCGGTGGGCGGTGCCCACCCTACACTTAAAATAAGGAATCTAAAGCATGGAAGACCAGTACGAACCGCTGTTCATTGCTTTCTGCTGCAACTGGTGCTCCTATGCCGGGGCGGATCTGGCCGGGGTCTCCCGCATCCAGTATCCTCCCAACGGCCGGGTCATCCGGGTGATGTGCTCCGGCATGGTCCACCCCAACCTGGTCATCGACGCCCTCACCAAAGGGGCGGACGGCGTCCTGATCTGCGGGTGACACCTGGGCGAATGTCATTACCTGGAAGGTAATAAAAAAGCCCTGAACAGAGCGGAAGGCATTGAGTTGATGCTGGAAGACTTCGGTCTGGAGCCGGAGCGCTTCCGCATCGAATGGATCGCGTCCAGTGAGGCCCAGAAGTTCGCGGAGGTGATGACGGAGATGACCGAGGCCCTGCGGGCCTTGGGGCCCAGCCCCTACAGTACCAGGGGGTAGGGATCGAGGTTGATGGTAGGGGGGGGGTCGCGAACCGCCCCTACAACCGGGCTAAAACCTATGGCTGCAAAAGATGGGACCTGCACCGGCGAGGAAGAAATGATGACCATACCTCTGGCCCGAAAAGTCAACGGCAAGAAATTCATGTGGGACGGGGCGGTGTATGAAAACGAGGCCCAGGCCCAGCAGGTGATGGAGGACTACGCCAAAGACGGGTTTGAGGTGCAGAAGTTTGTAGAGGACGGCCAATTCCTGGTTTATTCCCGGCGGCTGGCAACGGTGCAAGCAGGAGAGTAATTGGCCAGGGCCAGCGCTCAGCCAGCAGCGAGTCCTAAGCTGAAAGCTGACCGCTGAGAAGCTGAACGCTGATCTTAAAGGAGGGCGAGAGATGGCGGTAAATGTAGCATCGGAGTGGTTGAATGCCTGTTCCGGTTGCGAAATCTCCATTCTCAACACCGGCGAGGCGTTGTTGGACTTGCTACCCCAACTGAATTTCGTGCACATCCCAGCGCTGGTGGACCACAAGTACTACGGGCAGACCGGGGAGGGGACGGCGCTCACGATCCCCGAAGCGGTGGTGGGCATCGTCTCCGGCGGGGTGCGCAACACCGAGCACAAGCACGTGCTGGACGAGATGCGGAAAAAGGTCAAGGTTCTCATCGCCTTGGGCAGCTGCGCCGCGTACGGCGGCATTCCGGCCCAGGCCAACATGTGGAAAAACGACGAGGTCTTTGACAAAGTTTTTCGCCACTGCGCCTCCACCAATCCCTCGCCCAACCCGGAGCATCCCGATGTTCCCCCATGGTTTGATTCCTGCAAGGCCCTGGACGAAGTAGTGAAGGTGGACATCACCATCCCGGGGTGTCCGCCGCACCCGGACTGGATCGCCGACGCCATCCTGGCCTTGCTGGCGGGGAAGACCTCCTGGAGCCTGCCGGAGCGCAGCGTCTGCGACACCTGCCCGGTCATCCGGGAGAAAAAATCGGGCGGCGGCCCCATCAAGCGCGGTTTCACCAACCTCGACTTCAACCCCGACGAAGGCATCGACAAGATGCGCTGCATCAACGAACAGGGCTTTTTCTGCATGGGCCCGGTGACCCTGGCGGGCTGCGCCGGCAAGTCCGGAGTCCCCAGGTGCATCCAGGCCCGGACCCCGTGCCGGGGCTGCTTCGGCCCCATCCGCAAGGGGGCCCGGCCCATGGTGGACATGATGGGCGCCCTGACTTCGGTGGGCCTCGACCCCAAAACCGTGGTGGACCGGCGGGCCATCATGAACCGCTACATCGGCGGCCACGGCTTTTTGACCGCACTACCGGCCCGGCCGGGGAAATAGGGGGTGACACACATGGGAACCGTAATCAACATCCAGCCGGTAACCAGGATCGAAGGCCACGCCAAGGTGGTCATTACCCTGGACGACGCGGGCAACGTCACCGACACCAAGGTCCATGTCCAGGCGCTGCGCGGCTTTGAGAAATTCTGCGAAGGCCGCCCGGTGGAGGAGATGCCCCGCATCGTCTGCCACATCTGCGGCATCTGCCCCTGGGCCCACCACTTGGCCTCCAGCAAGGCGGGCGACGCCTGCCTGGGGGTGACCCCGCCCCCCGCGGCGGTGAAGCTGCGCCGCCTGATGCAGAACATCGCCTACGTCGGCGACCGCATCCTCCACTTCTACTTCCTGGCCGCTCCGGACTTCGTCATCGGCCCGGACGCCGACTACTCGGTGCGCAACGTGGTGGGCATCATCCAGGCCGCCCCGGACATCGCCAAGCAGGTGGTCAAGATGCGCCAGATGACCGCCAACATGCTGGAGTCCTTCGCGGGCCGGGCCATCCACCCCACCCTGTCCATGCCCGGCGGGGTGAGCAAGCCCATGACCGAGGCCGAGCGCCAGAAGATGCTGCCCCTGGCCGGGGAACTGCTGGAGTTTTCCAAGTTCTCCATGAAGTTCACCAAAGACAACGTCTTCCCCAAGTACCTGGACGCCATCAAGACCATCGGCGTCATTACGGTGGGCTATTTGGGCACGGTGCGGGCCGACGGCACCCACGACTTCTACGACGGCAAGCTTAGGCTGATGAAGGCCGACGGCGCCTATGACGACTTCGCCTACGACCAGTACGTGGACTACATCGGCGAGTGGGTGGAGCCCTGGTCCTACCAGAAGTTCCCCTACGCCAAGAAGTGGGGCAAGCTCAACCTGGACCTCGACAACCCGGTGGGGGTGTACCGCACCAACTGCCTGGCCCGCATCAACGTGGCCGATAAGATGGCCACTCCTTTGGCCCAGAAGGAGCTGGAGGAGTTCCGGGCCGCCTTTGGCCGGCCGGCCCACTTCACCTTGCTGTACCACTACGCCCGCCTCATCGAGCTCCTGCAGTGCGCCGAGCAGACGGTGGAGCTCTTGAACGACCCGGAGATCACCAGCCGGGACATCCGGGTGCCGGTCGAGCCCAAGGCGGGCCGGGGGGTGGGCTGCGTGGAGGCCCCCCGGGGCACCCTGATCCACGATTACGAGACCGACGCTGAGGGCCTGATCAAGAGCGTCAACCTCATCGTGGGCACCACTCACAACAACGCCGCCATCAATTTGTCGGTGAACCAGGCGGCCAAGCTCTGCATCAAGGGCGGCAAGTATGACCAGGGAGCCCTGAACAGGGTGGAGATGGCCATACGCGCCTACGACCCGTGACTGAGCTGTGCCACTCACCGCCTGGATGGCGGTATCGCCGTGGAGATCACCATCGCCGACTCTCAGGGCAACGTGATCGAGACGCTGAAAAATTAAGCGGTCAGCTGACCGCGTTCAGCTAAGAGAAGAGGGGGCTACTGAATTGACTGATATTCAGTAGCCCCAGTTTTTTTAGAATGATGTCTTTTCAGTAGCCTAAGCAGGTATTGATAATGGCAAGCTATCATCAAAGTTCGGCTTCGGTATACCTCATGATTAGTCCCAATATTTTGGCAAGTTAAGTTAACCCATGTCAACACAATTGCGGCCCCCTACATTAAAGATTAATTTTAAAAGCATATAGTAGGCAAGGTAAAAACTTATGGCATTATTCAAGGTCACCAAGGGTTAACAAAGCTGATGGACTCCCGCCTTTTGCACTCATGGCTCTTGACCTATCCCCGTAATCAGGTCCTCGAGAATCCGGGCGGACCAGGAAAAGATATTGTGCTCCCGGACCCAGTGGCGCATGGAGGCCATGCGGGCGGCTTTTTCTTCGGGCGAGTCCTCCAGGGCTTTATAGATGTTGTCAGCGATCTCCTCCGGATTAAAGGGGTTGATGCTATATGCCCAGCCCAATTCTCGGGCCGCGCCGGTAAAGGGGCTGAGGAGCAACGCGCCATCGCCGTTCACCCGGCTGGCGACGTATTCCTTGGCAACCAGATTCATGCCGTCGTGGAGGGAGCTGACCACCATGACATCCGCCAGGCAGTAATAGGGGACGATCTCTTCCTGGGAAAGGTGGGCCTTGACCACGATGACAGGCTTCCAGCGGCCATAGGCGTATCGGCTGTTGATCTCCACCTCCAGGGAATCCACCAGGGCGTTGAGCTGCTTATACTGAGGGATATTTAATCGGGATACCGGCCCTAGCTGGATAAAGGTGAAACGCCCCCGGTACTGGGGATACTTCTGGAAAAAGATATTGACGGCTTCCAGGCGTTCAGGGATGCCCTTGGTGTAGTCGAGCCGGTCGACTCCTAAACCTACTTTCAGCCCGCTGAGGTTGAAGCGGTGGCGTAGCTGCGCAATCTGGGCTTGGGTATCCTCGGAAGCGGCAAAATTCTCGAAGCGCTCAAAGTCGATGCTGATGGGAAAAGGTCGCACCCGGGTCTCTTTCCTCTGGCGGAAGATAGCGTATTTTTCGTAGTCCACCCGAGCCTCCAAGAGCCGTTCCACTGTATCGAAAAAGTTATTACAGTGATATTGCAAGTGAAACCCTATTAAGTCATTGCCCAGCAGGCCTTCCAGGATTTCAGTGCCCCAGGGGCAGATGCGGAAGACTTCGAAACTAGGCCAGGGGATGTGCCAAAATTGGCAGACAATCAGGCGAGGGTTGGCTTCTTTGAGCATCTGGGGCAGTAAGGCGAAATGGTAATCCTGGATGAAGACAATAGTCCGCCTGTCCCCCAATTCGTCCAGAATGACGTCGGCAAACTTCCGGTTTACCTGACGATAGATCTCCCATTGGGCGGGGTAAAATTGGGGGCGGGCATAGCAGACGTGACACAGGGGCCAAAGGGCCTCATTGGAGAAGCCATAGTAGTAGCCTTTTTCTTCTTCCCGGGTCAGCCAGAGCCGGCGCAACTTATATTGGGGGTTTTGGGGGGGCACCATGATGGCATCCTGCCCCCCCACGGCCTCCTGGTCGGCTTCGCCACTACCGGCGGCCACCCAGGTGCCGCCGGTGGTCTGCATCAAGGAATCCAGGGCGATGGCCATACCGCTGGCGGGCATAATGACCTCCACCTCCCCGCCCCGGTAGATATGCATATAGGGTTCGCGGTTGGACACCAGGATGAACTGGTATTTGCTAAACTTTTTCTGAAACAAATCCTTTAAGCTATCTTTGCTCCACATCATCTGCCCCTCCCTTTGGGTGGCAAATTTGGGACTCGCTAAAGGTTACAATTCCACAATCCTCTCGGTCGGATTTTCCCGTAAAATCATCAGGGTAAGATAGTCCCGGATCTTGCGGGTGATGAGAAAATGATGGCGGACGAATTCTCGGGCCATCTTGCCCATGCGCCGGGCCATTTCCGGCCGGTGCAGGAGATAGCGGATACGAAAGGCGCAGCCCTCCGGGGAATGGACCAGAAACCCGGTATTATAGTCCCGAAGCTGCAGCACAATACCGCCCACCGCGCCGCCGATAACCGGTTTGCCCTTCCACATGGCTTCGGTGACGGTGAGACCGAAGCCCTCCCGGGTGGACTTTTGGACAATGATATCTGAGGCCCGCTGCAGGGCATTGACTTCATGGTGGGCGTCCGGCGGCAAGAGGAGGATCTGGATATCCGGCTCATCTTTGGCGGCCTCCATGACCTCGGCAAAAATGCGGGGCCCTTCTGGATCATCGATGGCTTCCCCGCCAGCCAGAACCAGCTTACAGGGGGTATGGCGCCGCACCATGCGAAAGGCCTGGATTACTCCCACGGGATCCTTAAAGGAATCAAAGCGGGAAACCTGCAGGATGATGGGCTTATCCCGTTCGATGCCCAGGCGGTCTAGAACTTCCTGGACTTCCGCGGTGCTCAGGTCCCGGTTCTTTTCGCTCAAAGGGTCGATGGAGGGGCGGATGAGATACTGGGGGTGGGGCAGATTTTGGGCGAACTGGGACATGGAGAACACCGAGGCCTCATATTGGCTGACGATCTCCTGCAGGAATTTCCAGACCCGGCGCTCTGGCCGGGAGGCATCGATGTGGCAGCGCCAGATCCAGTGTTTGGCTTGGGGACGGAGAAAATTAATCAGATAGGCGGGCTGAGGGTCATGCACCAGGACAAAATCTGATTCCCAGGTAAACTTGCGGGCGTTCTCCCGATTAATCTCCCGGTAATGATCCAGCATGTCGGGGGAGAGATCTACCTTATAGCCTTGCAGGGCATTATGCATCGCCTTGGTGATCTCAAAGAACTCCTGATCTCCATGGATCACTTCCCATTTGACATCCAGCCCTAACTGTTCCAGTAAGGGGACGGCCCGGTCTAGAATTTCTGCCACCCCGCCCCCGGTACGGGTGGAGTTGATGTGGACAAATCGCCGGGGCCCCAGGCGCGCCGCCAAACGCTGGAGCTGATCGATCACTTCCTGGCCCACGATGGGGGCATAATCATTGAGTCCGATCACAGAGTTCTCCCAGATGTTGATGAATCAGCCCTAAAAGGGTGTCCCGGATTTCTCTCAAGCTATAGAAGTAAATATCTATGCCCCGGATGGCGGCGACCAACTTCGGCAGACCGAAGTTGGTCTCGATCCAATAGGAAAAGTCGTCGACATTGCGCACCCCTAAACGCCAGCGGGCTTCAAAAAAATGATAAAATAAGGAACCCAAACCCACTTTACGCAGGCCCTCACAGAACTCTATTAGGGTACGGGCGCAAATTTGGGAGTTCATCACCACGGTGGAGGCCTCACAGAAATGGAACTCAAACCCGTACCGAGCCCAGGGGATATATTGGATATCCCAGAGATACTCCTCCAGAATATCCACAACGGACTGGCGTAACTGGGTCAGATTTTCATAGTCAAAGGGGTCAAAGGAGCTGAGCTTCTCGGCCAGCTTGGCGTCTTGTAAGTCGTTGGCGGCCCACAGGGCAAACTCGTTGGGATATTCTACCGATTGGGTGATGGCCAGGCGGGACTGAAAGATATGATAGTAGAGGACCGATTCGTCAAGCTCGCGGAGGGCCTGAAGCAACTCCCGGAGATTAACCGCCTTTTTCCCGATGGGCATGGGCATGAGAAAATATTCCCGGAACCAAAAAGGATTCTCAGCCGGCTGATCTAAACTAATTTTCACGGTTTCTCCTCCCCCTGGGTTGCGAGCAGGGCCAAAAAATCCCGCACCTGCGCTGGGTTCTTTAGAAAATGGGTGGCCTTGGTAGGCTGCTCTTCGTCTCCCACTTTGAAAGATAGACCTTGTTCCTGAATCACTGCAAAAACACTTTCATCAGTAGTATCATCCCCTATATACAAAGGAAAGTATCCAATGAATTCAGAAGATAGCAAGATCTTCTGAATCGCCTCACCCTTGTTTACTCCGTAGGGCAGGACCTCCATCACCTTTTTCCCTGGAAGAACCTGGTAGGACCCATACTCAACTACACGTGCCTTCCAGGTTTCTATAATCTTTAAGAGTTGATCTTCCTGCCCTGGAGAGACTTGCCGGTAATGGAGGACAAAACCCTGGGGTTTGTCTTCTATCCACCAGCCGGTAAAATGCTCCAAAAGCCCGGACAACTGTTTTTTCCACTCGGAAATCTCTTGTGAGGCAGATTCCCCGCTGATTAAATTCAAGGGCTTTCCGGCAATCAGGCCTTCTCCTCCATGGGAGCCAAGATAATTAAGTCCAGGTATGGCCAATAATTTAAGTAAATTTTGCAGAGGTCGCCCGGAGACCACCACCACTGCATAATCGAGCCGATTAATGAGGCGGGCCAGTAGTCGCAAGAGCCCAGGGGTAGGGTAGGCTAACTCGGGGCGGGGGGCAATCTCTACCAAGGTGCCATCGTAGTCTAACAGCAACAGGAGCTTTCGCCCTTGCCTACGGCCTTGCACCATTCTCGCAAAGAAGTCAACCGGCTGTGCAAGCATTGTTCTTTAAGACTTTAAGCTGCCTTGGATTGCCCGGGTGAGATAAAAGCCTGGGATGGTTGGTAGCGGTGCCTTGAACGTAATCCTGCGGCGCTCTTTCCTATGCACATTTCCCAACACAAGTTGGGGCTTAGGGAGGGCTGAAGAGAACTGCCGACCCGAGTTTTTTGATAAGTATACCTCAAATCTACAAAAAAATCTGCCGATCTACTGCAATCAACCCTTCAGGAGAGGTGTTGGTATGCTTGTTATACGAAGAGTTTTGACGACTCTAAATTATCAAAGGCACAAAATGCAAGCTATCTGCTATATATGTGCAGTTTACGAAAGAAAAATAAATGAAGGGGGATTATAATTAAACCGAACCAAGAAATCTCGAAGGTGCTAAAAATTACATGATCGGCCACATGTTTGAAAAACGCGTCCTGATCTTCGGCTGCGGCAACATCCTCTGGGGCGACGACGGCTTCGGCCCCGCGGTGGTCCAGCGTCTTAAAGAGAACCACCCCCCACCCCCGGACGTCCTGGTCCTGGATGTGGGCACCAGCATCCGGGACATCCTCTTCGACCTGGCCTTGAGCGAGACCAAGCCCCAGAAGCTCATCATCGTGGACGCGGTGGACTATCCGGACCGGCGGCCGGGAGAGGTCTTCGAAATCCCGGTGGAGGGCATCCCGGAGGCCAAGACTGCCGATTTTTCCCTGCACCAGTTTCCCACGGTGAACCTCCTCCAGGAACTCAAGGACCACACCGGCATCGACATCAAGATCATTGTGGGGCAGGTCAAGGAAATCCCGGTGGAGGTGAGACCCGGTCTGTCAGAGACCATGGAGGGGGCCGTGGCCGCTGCCTGCCGGCGGCTGCTGGCGGAGATGGGCCGGGCTAAAGAGGGTAACTGATACTAATTGTACGTCATAAATAGAGTATTGACACAGCCATGATGAAATCCCCCCCAGCCCCCCTTTTCCAAAGGGGGGAGCTAAAGGGGGGTCCCTTAAAAGTCCCCCTTTGAAAAAGGGGGATTTAGGGGGATTTGTCAAGCTTCACGATGGGTTACCATCGGCCTCAAATGCTCTAAGTTTGACGTCAAATTAATATGATTGGTCCTGGGGGCGGCTCGGAGTCGCGGTCCCAGAAGGTCCCTGGCAGAGGTTGGGGCTGCGAAACTCCTCCCCCTTACGGGGTGGGGCTGGGGGGAGGGGGTGTAGGGGCGGTTCGCGAACCGCCCCTATCGGATCACCCCCACCCTGACCCTCACTCCTCAAAGGGGGAGGGAACAATAATTCTTTAAAATGTGGAAATTTGGGGGAACGCCCTTCTTACCCAACCATGGGGGCGGGCCTTCAGGCTTGACCCTGCCGGGTCCCATGCCTTTTTCAATCCCACCTGAGCTCAATGGACTCCACCCCCCGGCTGCCCGTGACCGGCGCCGCGGCGCCGCATCCGGGGCACTGGGTCAGGGGACTTAAGTCATGCGGGTCCACGGCCCCTGCCGGTAGCGGCCCCTGAAAGCCGCACTGGGGGCAGGACACCGTGGCGGGCTCAATGGTCAGGTGCAGCCGGGAGTTTTCCAGGATAGTCCCTTTGGCCAGCACCTGGTAAGCCTGCCGGGTGGCCTCGGCGGAGTGCACCGCCAGGGCCCCCACCTTGAGGTCGATCTCCAGGGCCGGCCCCCCCGGACAGCCCGCGGTCTTTTGCAGCTCTGCCAGGATGGTGGCGACGACGTTTTGCATCAGGGAGTATTCGTGCAAGGTCTTTAGCTCCTTATGGCTTCAGCCATTTTCCCTAAAGGGCCACCCAGAGGTTTGCTCCTGCTGGGGCGGACGTCAACAACCGCGCCACCCAAGTTTCGTTAAATCATTTACTCCCGGACTGCCGGCAAGCCTCCAGGGCCTTCCTTACCCCCTGATTTCCCGGCTCCAGCTCCAAGAATTTCTCAAAATAGCCGCAGGCGTCCCGGGAACGCCCCAGTGAGATGAGGGCGTATCCCAGGTTCGCATAGGTCTGGGGGTAATCCGGTCTGTATTTAATGGCCAGCAGATATTCCGCCACCGCCTGGTCATGGCGGCCCAGCACCTGGTGGCACCAACCCGCAATGAATCGGCTGATCTTGATATTGGGCTCCCGCTGGTGGATTGCCCCCAGGTATCTTAGGGCCTCCTCATACTGAGCCAATGCCTGGGCAATGAAGGCTGCCTCATACAAGTAGTCAATATCGTTGGGATTATATCCCAGGGCCCGGACTATGGCGTCATGGGCGCCCTTAAAATCCTCCACCCTTTCATAGGCCACCGCCAGCCAGTACAGGGAGCGGTCCAGGCAGATGGCAGGACTATACGAGACCCCCTGTTTCACCAGGGCCAGGCCCTTTTCCTTCTCCCCGTGGTCAATATAAAAAAGACCCAGGGTGATATTGCCCAAATAATAATAGGGGTTTATCTGGAGAGACTTCTCCAGATAGGTCTTGGCGAGGTCGTCGTCCTGGCCGCGAAAACACAGGCCGTAGTTCATGGTGGCGATTTCGTCCCCGCCGTAGCGCACACTCTGGCCCCAGAAGCTTTTATCGTCCCGGTAATGCCGGTTCATGGCAAAAGCAGAGGCGCCAAAATATAACAGCAGGGCCGCCAGAAACATGGGGGCGGCCTTTGGAGGCAAGTACCGGAAGACGAGCACCGCCATAATTAGCGCCAGGTAGGGCAAGGCGGCGTAGGCCCGATAATCCGCGGCCAACTGGTGGAGGGGCAGGAAAGAAGATTCCGGGAGCATGGTGGCCCAATAAGCGAAAATGGCGAAGGCGATGATGGGGGCCCGGCGCCGCGCCAGCCAGGCCGCCAGGACGGTGGCGGTGATAAAGGTTAGGGCCATGAGCATCTGGGGGTCCAGAAACGACTCCACCCGCCGGACGTAAGGCAGGCCCCTGATTTCAAAGGGCCAGAGGACGTTCCGCAGATAATGAAAGAGGTGCAGCTTGATCTGGGTCAGCAGGTATCCAAGGGCAGCTCCTGGTTCCGCCAGCGCCTGGTCCAGGTCGGAGAAGCCCAGGACGATGCGGGTAAACGCCGGGAAAAGTACGACCACCAGGACAAAAGGGAGCACCCTGAGCCAAAGCCTTTTGGAAAGCAGACTCTCCCCGGCCATCAGGATTTCGAACAGTAAAACCACGATGACCGCGGCCGCGGCATTGGTCTTGGAAAGCATTGCCAGGAGAAACAGGGCCAGGGTCAGGGCCCAGCGGCCCGCGGTCGCACCGCGCTGCCGCATCCTGACATAGGAGTAAAGGGAGGCGGCCAGAGCCGCCTGCATCATCAACAGGTCCCGGGCGCACAGGTAATTCACCGGGAAGCCGGAGATGGGGTGCACCGCGAAGATGGCCGCGGCTCCGAAGGCGGTCCATCTGGCGGCAGCGCCTGCCGACCAGCCCTGGCTCCAGTTCTCCAGCAGGGCAAGGAAGAACAGGTAGAAAAAGAGCACGGCCACATAGTGGGCCGCCATATTGAACAGATGGTAAGTTGCCGGCGCCAGACCGGCTATGGCGTAGTTGAAAGAGAGGGTCAGGGGCAGCAGTGGCCGGTACTGCTGGATGCTTCTGAGGGAGGACATGGTGGCGGGGTCCAGGAAATGCCGCCCCAGGGGCTGCACCCGGGTGATCCCCGGATTATTCACAATCCGGTAATAGTCGTCCAGATGGAAGCCGTTGTCGAGGGTATTGCTGTAAACCAGGACCACCAGTGCCGCCAGCACCCCCAGAGGGAGCAGGTAGGCCCTGAAAAAACTGGCCTGGGCGGCAGGCGGTCCTTGGGGTTGCGCCCCCCCCAGGGGCGAAGGCTTAGCCCTGCCCATGGCAACCTCTGGACCGGAGAAGCTGCCCCTTGGTGAGGCGAATCCTTAATAATTTTTTGGCTGGCATGGAGCTCCTGGTAAAAGTTCTGCCAACGGGCGCATTAGTCTCAGCTAATACTTGGTTACGAAAATCAGCGTAAATAATTGCGAGCCTTCTCAAAGACCAGGACTATATAAAGTCCCCCTTTGAAAAAGGGGGATTTAGGGGGATTTAAAGGGGTTATAAAATCCCCCCTAACCCCCCTTTGGAAAAGGGGGGAATAAAAATGGGTCTCAAATAAGGGGCGAACTTCTGCAATTAAGTACTAGCCACGGCGGGATGGCTGACGGAGCCGCCGACCTCAGGCCAGGAATCTCGAGGAAAAAACCTTCTTCCTGATTAATCACTGCTAATATTGGTCGGGACGCCCGGATTTGAACCGGGGACCTCCTGCGCCCAAGGCAGGCACGCTAACCAGGCTGCGCCACGTCCCGATTACTGGCTGTCAACATTGAGAGAGGCCGCACCACCCAAAGCCTGCGGTCCATGCCGGGGGTGGCCGGCCGCGCCCCCCCGGCCCCCCACTGCCCCCACCCCACTATATAAATTTCTCGGGGGAATGCAACTCAGGATAATTCTGTTTTCAGGGAGAGCAGCAGTTCTTTCAGAGCCGCCAAGGCCTTAGCCCGGTGGCTGATGCGGTTTTTGACCTGGGGTGCCAACTCCGCCATGGTGCGGCCGTATTCCGGCAGCGTAAAGACGGGGTCGTAGCCGAAGCCCTGCTCGCCTTGGGGCGTCAGGGCGATGCGCCCGGCGCATTCCCCGTGCGCCTTGAAGAGGCGGCCGTCGGGGAGGGCCAGGGCGATCTCGCACACGAAGCGGGCCTGCCGCGCCGTAAGGGGGACGCCCGCCATCTCCTCCAGGAGCTTGCGCCAGTTGTCTTGATCGGTGGGGGGGGCCGGGGCGGTGCGGTCCTGGGCGTAGCGGGCCGAAAAGACCCCGGGCCTACCCCCCAGCGCCGCCACCTCCAGGCCCGAGTCGTCGGCCAGGGCCGGCAGCCCCGTGCGCCGGGCCACCTCCCTGGCCTTGGCCGCGGCGTTCTCGGCAAAGGTGGGGCCTGCTTCCGGGATCTCGGGCAGCTCCGGAAAGTCGGCTAGGGAAAGGAGGTTGATACCCAGGTCTTGGAGGATCTCCCGCAACTCCCGGACCTTGCCCGGGTTGCGGGTGGCCATCACCAGGGTAGGGGCAGCCATGGGGAGAGCGTCTCTTCCTGGAGCCGGGCGAGTTCTTTAAGGCCCTTCTGGGCCAGCTCCTGCATCCGGCTGAGCTGGGTGGCGGGGAAGGGGCCGGCCTCGCCGGTGAGCTGCACCTCGATGAGTTCGCCCCGGCCGGTGGCCACGAAATTGGCATCCACCGCGGCCTGGGAGTCTTCGTCGTAATCCAGGTCCAGGAGCAACTCGCCGCTTAGGAGGCCCACGCTCACCGCGGCCACCTGGTTGCGGACGGGGGATGAGGCGATGAGGTCCCGGCGCCGCAGCCTCTCCAGGGCCAGGCACAGGGCCACGAAAGCCCCGGTGATGGCCGCGGTGCGGGTGCCGCCGTCGGCCTGCAGCACGTCGCAATCCAGGATCACGGTGCGGGGGCCCAGGGCGCCCAGGTCCACCACCGCCCTGAGGGCCCGGCCGATGAGGCGGCTGATCTCGTGGGTCCGCCCCCCCACCCGGCCCCGCACCGACTCCCGCTCCATGCGGCTGTGGGTGGCCCGGGGCAGCATGGCGTACTCCGCGGTGACCCAGCCGCCGCCGGTTTGGAGCCGGAAGGGCGGCACCTGCTCGGCCACGGTGGCGGCGCACAAGACCCGGGTGCGGCCCCAGGTGAGCAGGCAGGAGCCCTCGGCAAAATCGAGATACCCCGGGGTGATGGTCACCGGCCGCAGTTCGTCCCAGGCCCGGCCGCCGCTGCGCCGGGGTCCGTTTGGCGTTTTTCGTTTTTCGTTTTTCGTGGCCCTTTTCCCCTTTTCGCCTCTTACCCTTCCTTAAGGGATTGGCGCAAGGTGTCGATGACCATTTTGAAGGTCTCGGGAAAGCTGCCCGGGGAGACGCGCCCCACTTCGATGAACTTCACCACGATCTCCTTGGCCGCCTTCAGGAGCAACTCTTCCCGGGGGGTGAGGGGGGCTTTAGGATCCCGCTGGCCCATGGAATGCGCCTCCCTTTAGAGGTGATTTTCTGCTATAGTTGATAGTAGCCAGTAGTCAGTTGTCAGTTGTCAGTTGGTTTTTTGAAAAACGAAAAACTAACTACTAAAAACTGGCAACTGGCAACGGAAAAGAGGCCCCGCCGACCAGAAGAAGGCCAATTCCAGTGGCCGGCGGAGCGGTTAAGAAGAACCGGAGCACAGCCCTCCTTAAAAAAATCATAAACCAGGGAACGGAGCAAGGCAAGGGGAATCCATGGGCCGCATCCGCATTCTGGCTCCCCAGGTGGCCGCCCAGATCGCCGCCGGCGAGGTCATCGTGCGCCCCGCCCACGTGGTCAAGGAGCTGGTGGAGAACTCCCTGGACGCCGGGGCCCGCCGCATCACGGTGGAGATCGAGGAAGGGGGGCGCAAGCTCATCCGGGTGGTGGACGACGGGGTCGGCATGGAGCCGGAGGAGGCCCCCTTAAGTCTGGCCCGCCACGCCACCAGCAAACTGGAGGCCGAAGACGATCTCCTGAACATCAGCACCCTGGGGTTCCGGGGGGAGGCCCTGCCCAGCATCGCCGCGGTGAGCCGCCTGGAGTTGATCACCCGGTCGGCAGCCGCCCAGGCGGGGTTGCGCCTGCTGGTCCAGGCCGGCGAAATCCAGGAGTCTTCTCCCTGGGCGGCGGCTTCCGGCACCCAGGTGAGCGTGGCGGAGCTCTTCTTCAACACCCCGGCCCGGCGCAAGTTCCTGAAAAGCAAGGAGGCGGAGCAGGCCCAGATTGTGGAGTCCCTGCGGCACCTGGCCCTGGCGTATCCGGAAGTCCAGTTTCTCCTGAAAAACCCCCGGACCCTGTTGAGCGCCCCGGCCCCCCAGACCCTGAACGACCGGGTGGCGGCCCTGTACGGGGCCGAGCTGGCCGCCCGCATGCTGCCGGTGGCTCTGGGGCAGGGGCCTTACGCGGTGACGGGCCTCATCACCGACCCGGACTTTTCCCTGGCCACGTCTCGCTTCCAGGTCTTCCTGGTGAACCGCCGGGTGGTGCAGGACAAGGTGCTGGGGGCGGTCCTGAAAGAGGTCTACGGCGGGCTGCTGCCCCGGGGCCGCCACCCCGGGGCGGTGGTGGCCCTCAGGGTGCCGCCGGAGCAAGTGGACGTCAACGTGCATCCCGCCAAGGCGGAGGTGCGTTTCCAGGATCGCGGCCGGATCTACGGCCTGCTCCTGGGGGCCCTACGCCAGGCCCTGGGGCCCTTGCGCGGCCCGGCGCCCCAGTACATGGTGAGCTGGCAGCCGGAACCCCTGGCGGCCGGGGAGCCCGCCCCGGGGCCAGGCCTGGCCGCGCCGGCGGCCGGAACCGCGCCGGCCCTCTGGCCCCCGGTGCCGGGAGAGGCGCCCCCGGCCTGGGGCGCCCCTCCCCTATCGCCGGTGGCCCCCGTGGGCGTTCCGGCGGCCTCCCCCTTTCGCTTCCAGGACCTGGACCTCATCGGCCAGTTGCAAAACACCTACATCCTGGCCCAGGGCCCCCAGGGTCTCATCATCATCGACCAGCACGCGGCCCACGAACGCATCCTGTACGAGGCCCTCAGGTCCCGGGGGGCGCCGGCGGCCCGGCAACCCCTGCTCTTTCCCCGGGTCATCGAAGTGAACCCCGCCCAGGTGGATTGGGTGCGGGAGCACCTGGAGGTGCTGGCCCAGGCGGGGCTGGAGCTCTCTCCGTTCGGCGGCGCCTCCTTTCTCCTCACCGCGGTGCCGGCCTTGCTCACCCAGGCCGATGCGGAGGCGGTGGTGGCCGAGGCCCTGGAGGCCCTCTCCCCCCTGAAAAGCGGCGCCAACCCCCAGGAGGTGGCCCAGCAGGCCCGGCTGTTTCTGGCCTGCCGCTCCGCCATCAAGGCCGGGGCGGTGCTTAAAGCCCAGGAGATGCAGGCCCTGCTGGCCCAGTTGGACGAGCTGCCGGTTTCCGCCACCTGCCCCCACGGCCGCCCCCTGTGGCGGCTCATCCCTTACGGCGACCTGCGACACAGCTTCCGCCGGCCCAGATAAACGACGGGCGAAAAGGCGAAAGGGGTGGAAATTCCCTACGAGCCATTTTAAAAAAGATTTGTTGTCATCCTGAACGGCGTCGAGGATCTAAACTTATTGGAAATAGGCGATTCTTCGCGGCGCTCGGATTGACCTTTCATTGCCGCGTTTTTAAGGCAGCTTGTATTATACGCTTCTTCATTTTTTTCCTTTTCGCCTTTTCGCCTTTTCGCCTTTTACCCCCAATGGATGAAAACCGGGTATAATTTATTTAATGGCAACCGCCTCGGTAAATAATAGAAATCATCCCCGGGTAGCCGTCTTGCTGGGCCCCACCGCGGTGGGCAAGACCGCGGTGGCGCTCCAGCTGGCCCAGGCCATGGGGGCCGAGGTGGTGGGCGCCGACTCCCTCCAGGTCTACCGGGAGCTCAACATCGGCACCGCCAAGCCCACGGCGGCGGAGCGGGCCAGGGTGCCCCACCACCTCCTGGACGTGGTGGACCCGCCTGAGCCCTATGACGCGGCCCGCTACTGCCGGGAAGGCCGCTCCGTTCTAGCTCAACTGCACCGCCGGGGGGTGCCGCCCCTGGTGGTGGGGGGCACCGGCCTCTACGTCAAGGCCCTGCTCTACGGCCTTTTTGCCGAAGGCTCCCCCCCGGAGGGGGTTAGGCAGGGCCTACGCCGGGAGGTCCAGGGCCTGGGGCTGCCGGAGCTCTACCAGCGCCTGGCCCGGGTGGACCCGGCCAGCGCGGCCCGACTGCACCCCCACGACACCTACCGCATCCTCCGGGCCCTGGAGGTGATCACCGCCACCGGCCGGCCGGTCTCGGAGCTTTGGGACGCCCACCGCTTTCAGGACTGCCCCTATGAGGTCCTGAAGCTGGGGCTCGACCTTCCCCGGGAGGAACTCAACCGGCGCATCGAGGCAAGGGTTTCGGTCATGCTGGCCCAGGGCTGGCTGGAGGAGGTGGAGGGCCTGCTCCGCCGCTACCCGGCCGACCTGAAGCCCCTGCAGGCCATCGGCTACCGGCACCTCGGCAACTTTCTCCTGAAGCGCTGGAGCTGGGAGGAGGCCCTGGAACGGTTAACCAGGGACACCCGGCGCTACGCCAAGCGCCAGCTCACCTGGTTCCGGGGCGACCCGGAGGTGAAGTGGTTTCACCCGGGCCAGGCGGCCGAAATGCTGGCAGGTTTGCAAAACTTCTTCCGGGGGTGATCCCCCTTGGAGTCACGCCGATTTTTTCAGGGCAGGTCCCGTCCCTGTTCTCTTGCATCGGTGGCAAACCTAGGCTAATTTATTATTGATCAGGAAATTTTTGGCATCAGCCAAAATCGCGTTCAGAATTCCCAACCCTGAAACAAAAAACTCGAAACTCGAAACCCATGCTGGTTTACCTGCTGAAAAGGATGGCTTTGATGGTCCCCATGCTCCTGGGGATCACCCTGGTTTCCTTCACGGTCATCCACCTGGCGCCGGGGACCCCGGTGGAGCTCCAGACCACCATGAACCCCAAGGCCTCCCTGGAGGCCCAGAATCGTCTCAAAGAGCTCTACGGCCTGGACAAGCCCCTGCAGGTGCAGTACTGGGACTGGCTGCAGCGCCTGGCCCGGTTGGACTTCGGCCGGTCCTTCTCCCCGGACGGCCGCCCGGTGTGGGACAAGATCAAGGAGCGCATCGGCATCACCCTGGCCCTAAACCTCATGAGCCTCCTCATCATCCTGGCCGTGGCGGTCCCCATGGGGGTGCTGGCGGCGGTGAAGCCCCACTCCTGGTTCGACAAAGCCACCACCCTGGTGGTCTTCTTCGGCTTCGCCATGCCCTCCTTCTGGCTGGCCTTGCTGCTCATCATGTTCTTCGGGGTCTACCTGGACTGGCTGCCCATCTCGGGCTTGAGGTCCCTGGACTTCCCCCAGTTCACCTTCTGGCAGAAAGTCCAGGACCTGGCCTCCCACGTGACCCTGCCGGTGCTGGGGGCCGCCTTCGGGGGCCTGGCCGTCTGGTCCCGGTACACCCGGGGCAGCATGCTGGAAGTCATCCGCCAGGACTACATCACCACCGCTCGGGCCAAGGGGCTGCCGGAGCGCGCCGTGGTCTTCAAGCACGCCCTGAGAAACGCCCTGCTGCCGGTGATCACTATGCTGGGGTTGAGCGTGCCGGGTCTCATCGGCGGCAGTGTCATCTTCGAGACCATCTTCGCCATTCCTGGCATGGGACAGATGCTCTACAACGCGGTGATGGCCCGGGACTACCCTTTGGTGATGGGGGAACTGGTCATCGCGGCCGTTCTCACCCTCATGGGCAACCTGCTGGCGGACCTGGGCTACGCCCTGGCGGACCCCCGCATCCGCACGGGGTGAAAAGACGGTTTTCTGTTTACCGTTTTCTGTTTACTGTTATCGGTGAAACCATGATGATTGAGAGATTAAGGGCAAAAAGAAGATTTCGGCAATTTTTATCAAGCAGGTTCCGACTTCAACTCTATTTTTCCCAAACCGAAAACCGCAAACCGCAAACCGAAAACTGGTCTCTATGAAAAGACGGGAATTCTGGGCGCGCCTGAGGCGCAACCGCATGGCCGTGGCTGGTCTCACCCTGGTGCTGGGACTCTTCGTGGTTGCCATCTTTGCGTCCTGGATTGCCCCTTATGACCCCAACCACATCGACCTGAAGCAGGTGCTGATGCCCCCCAGTAGCGGCCACCTCCTGGGCACGGACATGCTGGGCCGGGATGTCCTGTCCCGCATCATCTTCGGCTCCCGGGTCTCCTTGTTGGTGGGTTTTGTGGCGGTGGGGATAGCTACCCTCATCGGCCTGGTGGTGGGCTCTCTGGCAGGTTATTACGGCGGCCTGGTGGATCAGGTGCTGATGCGCCTGGTGGACCTGATGCTCTGTTTCCCCACCTTATTTCTGATTCTGGCGGTCATCGCGGTGTTGGGGCCCAGCATCTGGAACATCATGGCGGTCATCGGGCTGACCTCCTGGATGGGGGTGGCGCGGCTGGTGCGGGCGGAGTTTCTGTCGCTCCGGGAGCGGGAGTTCGTGGCCGCGGCCCGGGCCCTGGGGGCCACCGACGCCCGCCTCATCCTGCGCCACCTGCTGCCCAACGCCCTGGCCCCGGTGATGGTCTCCGCCACCCTGGGGGTGGCCGGGGCCATCCTGACGGAAAGCTTCCTGAGCTTTCTGGGCCTGGGGGTGCAGCCCCCCACCCCCAGCTGGGGCAACATCCTCACCGCCGGCCAGGCCAACATCGAAATCGCCTGGTGGCTCTCCTTCTTTCCCGGTCTGGCCATCCTGATCACGGTGATGAGCTACAACCTGCTGGGAGAGGGCATCCGGGAGGCCATTGACCCCCGCCTCAGCGAGTGAGGCAGCCCACCCCATGCAACCCTTGCCGCCGCCACCTTCCCTCCGGGGGCCTGGACATTTGGCTCCCGACAAAATTGGATTAAAGGTTGCTACGCTCCAGTCCGATAACTATGCTGGTGGTGGGTGGCACCGGGGAGCTATCGCACCCCATGGCTCTGAAACTGGCGGCAAAAGTACCGGCAGCCGCGAAATCCGCGATCATCCCTTGAAATACTTTGACAATGCGGAAAGAATGCCTTATTTTATAAGGCCAGGGCGGCAAATTTACCAATTCGGCACTAACACTTTAAGGGAGAACAATATGAAAGGAACATGGGTTAAAGTTGTTGCCTTAGTAGTGGCCCTGACTCTGTGCGGGGCAGGAATGGCTTTCGCAGCCAAAGCCAAGAAAGCGGAAGCAGAGTTTGATGTAGGCAAAGCGTTGATCGATAGCTACACTCTGATCGAAGCTAAAAAGTATGATAAGGCTCAGAAACTTCTGGACAAGGTTCTGGCAAAAGACCCTGGCAACCCCCTGGCGCTGAATAACCTGGCAGCCGTCATGGTATCCCAGAAAAAGTTCGACAAGGCCGACACCTTGTTGAACCAGGCCCTGCCCAAGGCCAAGGGCTACATGATCCAGGTGAACCGGGTTTGCACCGTGGGTAACATCTGCATGGCCTTCCAACCCGTAGCCGGCGGCACCGGCAACATGGACCTGGAAGCGCAGATCAAGATGAACATCGAGATGGTCAAAGGTATGATGACCGCGTCACCCATACCTGGCAAGGGGCTGAGGTAACCAACCTTTAACTGCCGCCCACCAGGAGCTCCTTTAGGCCCCTTCGGGGGCCTTTCTTTTTGGGCCCCAGGCCAGTTTCGAGGCCTGGCCCCCACCGCCTGCGGGCACCCCCCAGGTTGACAAGCCGGCGCGGCCTCCTTATGTTGGAGACACATCCTGGATCAAGCGAGGAAGACATGAACCGCCTGAAGCTGCAAATCATCGCCGCGGCGCTGGCCCTGCTGCTGGGAGCGCCAGGGGCCCTGGCCCGGACCGGGGCCGATAACTTCCAGACGATGGTGCAGGGCTATGATCTGCTGGAGGCCGGGAAACTGCACGAGGCCCAGAAACTCTATGAGCAAGTGCTGCGAGAGGACCCCGGCAACCCCATGGCCCTCAACAATCTGGGGGCCATCATGGTGAAAAAGAAGAAGTATCAGGAAGCCCTGGACTACCTGGAGAAAGCCCTGCCCCGGGCCAAGGAATACCAGGTCAGGGTGAACCGGGTTTGCGATGTGGAAGGAATCTGCCTGGCCTTCCGCCCCTTGGAGGCCGAGTACGGCAACCAGGATTTGGAGCGGCTGGTCAAATTAAATATCGAAATGATCAAAGACCGGCTGAAGGCTGCCCCCAAAGCTAAGTAAGGCCGCGGCGCCGCCAGATATCCAGGGGGACCGGCGGAGGGGCGGCTGCCGGTCCCCGTTTTACTTTTCCCGCCGCCTAATACTGATTAGCAATCCATTGGTGACACAGGCGTCTCGCCTGTGCCAGCACAGGCTAAAGCCTGCGGCTACAGGAAATGCCCTTTGAATGCAACTCCGGATAATTCTCCTTTGGAGTACTCTTACCCAGCCAAAATCAGGTAACCCGGTTCAGGGGCCGCGGTTTGGAACTTGCGGTAATTCCTATCTAAAGCTGTCAGCGCGGGCCGGCAGCCGCGCCTCTACTTTTTGGGGGGCGCCGCCTGGGCCTCAGCCGCGGCCACTTTTTCCTTCAGGTAAGCCACCAGCGGCGGTTTAGGGGACAGGTCCAGCAGTTTGCGCCAGTAGACGACGGCCTCTTTGGGGTCCCCCGCCTTCTCATAGAGCAGGGCCAGGCGCTGCATCACCTCGCCTTGAAAAGCTCCGGTACTCTGCTCCGCCACGGGCCTGAGGGCAGCCGCGGCCTTTTTGAAGTCCCCCATACCTTCGTAACAGTAGCTGAGGCTCTCGGAAATAAGGGCCTGCCAGCCGGGGGCCCTGCCCTGGAGGAGTGACTCGTAGGTCCCGGCGGCCTCGGCATAATTTTTCATCCGGTACAGCAAGTCGGCCCGCAGGAGTTCCGCCTCGAAAGCCGCCTTGGCGCCGGGATACTTGGCCACCAGTTCCTTGAGGGCCTTGGCGTTCTCGGGGTTGGCCTCGGTCAGCCGGGGCCGCATCTGAACCAACTCGGCGGCGGCCCGGTCCTCACGTCGTTCCGTGATTTGGTTATTGATGGCCCAGCACGCCCAGACCGCTACAAGCACCCCCAGCCCCAGGGCCAGCCACTTCCACTGGCGTTTCACCTTTTCCAAAGTTAACCCCAACAGAAGAGTCTGTCCTACAGCCATTATTGCGGAATAAACGAGAAGGAACAAAATACCAGGGAAATATGGGCGCAATAGAACATAGACAATCACGAAAATAACCCAAACCCATCTTTCTTTTTTTTGCCACCAAGGAACATTGGGTTTGTCAGATGCGGTTTTAAAACTTTGCGGTAATTTTGTCTTTTTCATGGTGATTTTCCTTTAACCAATATCCATGATGGTTTGCGAATTGTTACCGCCTGATTATAATCATATCATTATCGGTGTGCGTAGGTCTGTTTGTGAAAACGCTTTATTTGTAGGGTGCGTCTTACGCACCAATCATATATCCCATCATATGAAAACATGATTAATGGTGCGTAAGACGCACCCTACGATAAATCTGTTAGCTTCTGCACAAGTTCCTGACCCCGGGGGCCGTGGCCGATGAAGGTGAGGGTCCGCTGGTTTTCTCCGGTAATGGTAAGAAGCACCTCCAGGTAATCTCCGGGAAGCAGGGGGGAGAGCCTTTCGGCCCACTCCACCGCCACCACCTGGGAGCCGGCGAGATACTCTTCCAGGTCCGGCAAGAGCTCCGGCGGCAGGTCCTCCAGGCGGTACAGGTCCAGGTGGATCAGAGGGAGGCGCCCGCCGGGGTATTCGTGGGCCAGGGTGAAGCTGGGGCTGGCCACCGGCACTTCCGGGGGCACCCCCAGCCCCTGGGCCAGGCCGTGGACGAACTCCGTCTTGCCGCTGCCCAGCTCGCCGGTGAGGGCCACCAGGTCGCCGGGACCCAGCCGGGCGCCCAGGCGGGCGGCCAGGGTCCGGGTCTCCTGGGGGCTATGGCTGATCCGGACGTACGGCCTCACCGGTTGGCTTTCCCAGGGCCCGGATGATGTCGATCTTGCCGATGATGCCCACGATTTTCCCCCCCTCCAGCACCGGCAGGGTGTGCACCTTCTGTTTGGCCATGAGGGCAGCGACCTGGGGCACCGGCGTCTCCGGGCTCACGGTGACGGGCTTGGGGCTCATGACCTCCCCCACGGTGGCGCCCAGCATCTTCTCCACCCTTTTTAGCAGTTGGGAGGGAATTTGCAGGTAGATATGAAAGTCCAGGATGTTGATGGCTGGGGGTAACTCCAGCTCCCGAGCCCGCTCCACCAGGTCGCTCTGGGTGACGATGCCCACCAGGCGGCCGTCTTGATCCACCACCGGCACCCCGCCGATCTTGCGGTTCTCCAGGGTCCTGGAGAGCTCGGCAATGGGGGTCTCCGGCGAGGCGGTGATGACCTCCCGGGTCATGATATCACGCGCTTGTAGCATATGCCTTCCTCTGTTAGGGGAATCAGGCCCTGGGTGAATTCCGCCACCACTTCAGGAAATACCGCCACCAGGTCACCGGCCATCATACTGCGGGGGCCATACTGCGCCGCCAAGAAATCCGCCGCCAGCCCGTGGAGGTAGACCCCCAGCCGGGCCGCGTCCCAGGGGGCCAGCCCCTGGGCCAGGAAGCCGCCGATGAGGCCGGTGAGGACGTCCCCGGTGCCGCCGCTGGCCAGGGCCGGATTGCCGGTGGCATTGAGGCTGGCGCGGCCGTCGGGGGCCGCCACCACCGTCTGGGCCCCTTTCAGGACCAGGATCACCCCCAGGCGGGCCGCGGTCTCCCGGGCCATTCCCAGGCGGTTCGCCTGCACCTCCTGGGGGGATACGCCCACCAGGCGGGCCATCTCCCCGGGGTGGGGAGTGAGGATCCGGGGGCCCGCGGCCGGCCAAGCGGAGCGGTCCGCGGCCAGGGCGTTGACCCCGTCGGCGTCCACCACCATGGGCTGGGGCAGATGCCGCACCAGGTGCCGCACCAGTTCCTGGGTCTCCGGATGGGTCCCCAGTCCCGGCCCCAGGGCCACGGCGCTCTTGGGGTCCAGGAACTCGCCGATGGGCTTCAGGGCCGCTCTTCCCAGGGCCCGGGCCCCTGGCGCCTGGGGCAGGGGCAGGGTCATGGCCTCGGTGAGCTTCGCCTCCAGGATGTCGTTGAGGCTCTCCGGGATCCCCAGGGTCACCAGGCCGGCCCCGGCCCTGAGGGCCCCTTCGGCGGTGAGGGCGGCGGCGCCGGTCTTGCCTTGGGAGCCGGCCAGCACCAGGAGGTGGCCGTACGTGCCCTTGTGGCTGCCGAAGGGCCGGGGCGGCAGAAGCTCCCGCAGCTCCCCGGCCTCGGCCAGCTCCAGCGGCGTCTCCCGGGCCAGGGCCGGGGGGATGCTGATATCCACCTGCCAGAGGCGGCCCACATAATCCCTTCCTGCCGCCACCAGTTGCCCGATCTTGGGCCACCCAAAGGTGACGGTCACCTGGGCCTTAAGGGCCACCCCCAGGACCTCGCCGGTGTCCGCCGACAGCCCGGTGGGGAGATCCACCGCCAGCACCGGGGCCCGGAGCTGGCTGACCTTGGCGATGAGGGTGGCCATCAGGCCCTGCACCGGCTGGTCCAGGCCGGTGCCCAACAGGGCATCCACCATGAGGGCGGCCCGGGCCAGCCGGTGCAGCATGGGGTTCAGGTCGTCCGCCGTCAGGACCTCCACCACCTCCACTCCCTGACGGGCCAGGATCTCCAGGTTGACCCGGGCATCGCCGCGCACCTGGTCCCGCTGACCCAGGAGGAACACCACCACCGGCAGACCATCGCCCGCCAGGTAGCGGGCCACCACGAAGCCGTCGCCGCCATTGTTGCCCCTGCCGGCCAGCACCGCCACTTCCCCCGCCAGGTCGGGGAATTCCCGCCTGAGGATCTGATAGGTGCTGCGTCCGGCGTTCTCCATGAGGACCAGGGAGGGGATGCCCACCTCTTCAATGGCCCGGCGATCCAGTTCTCGCATCTGGGCGGCGGTTACCAGTTTCATAGTCATTACCCGGGTCTGGCGAATTTACGGGTAAGATAACACACCCAGGCCGGTAAATCCAGTTTGGCCAGGTCCTGGCGAACAAGAAAGGCGCAGGTGGGACCCAAGCCGGCAGATTTGTTGAAGGGTCCGGTGATTGTCGCTGGAGGGGCCTACGGTGCCTTAACCCTGGGCGGTTTAACCGGTATATGGAATTACCGGCTTAAGGAATATCGTGGCTGAATGGTGAATCGCACCGGGGGCCCAATCATATGTTGACTCCAGGACTTCGGATTGGTAAATTTTAATAGTTAACCTAATTGCCGATTATCAGAGTTTGTGTGATTGTAATTATCGATTATCAGGCCGGCAATCTCACCAGCGTGGTCAGGTCCTTCAGGGCCTTGGGAGTTGAGGGGGAGGTAACCGCAGATCCAGCCGCGGTGGCAGCCGCCGCCCGCATCGTCTTCCCCGGGGTAGGGGCCGCGGGCAAAGCCATGGCCATCCTCCGGGAACTGGGCCTGGACCAGGCCTTACAGCAGTCCTGGCAGCGGGGCGTTCCCATTCTGGGGATTTGCCTGGGGGCGCAAATCATCCTGGAGCACAGTGAGGAGAACGACACCCCTTGCCTGGGTTTGCTCCCGGGGCGGACCCGGGCCCTGCCCCGGCAGCCGCATCTGAAGATTCCCCACATGGGGTGGAATAAAGTCCGCTTCCTCAGGCCGCACCCGGTGTTTGCCGGACTGCCGCAGGCGGCGGAATATTATTTTGTCCATAGTTACTACCCGGACCCGGCTGAGAAAGCCATGGTGCTGGGGGTCACGGAGCACGGGGTGGAGTTTCCCAGCGCCCTGGGATGGCGCAACCTGGTGGCCACCCAATTTCACCCGGAGAAAAGCGGCCGCTTCGGCCTCGCCATCCTGGAAAACTTCCTGGCCTGGGACGGTTCCCATGCTGAGTAAGAGGATCATCCCTTGCCTGGACGTCCGGGACGGCCGGACCACCAAGGGCATCAAGTTTTTAAACAACCTGGACATCGGCGACCCGGTGGCCATGGCCCGGCTGTACTACGAGACCGGGGCCGACGAGCTGGTGTTCTATGACATCACCGCCTCCAGCGACCGGCGGGATATCATGATCGAAGTGGTGCGCCGGGTGGCCGCGGCCATCTTTATTCCATTTTCCGTGGGCGGCGGCATCCGCAATCTGGCGGACATGCGGGCCGTGCTCCTGGCCGGGGCCGAAAAGGTGAGCGTCAACACCGCGGCCATCCAAAACCCCGGCCTCATCACCGAGGGGGCCAGGGCCTTTGGCAGCCAGTGCATCGTCCTGGGAATGGACGTCAAGAAAGTTTCCCCCACGGCCGCCATCCCCTCGGGTTACGAGATGGTGATCCACGGGGGCCGCACCCCCATGGGCCTGGACGCCCTCTGGTGGGCCCGGGAGGGGGAGCGTTTGGGGGCCGGGGAGATCTGCCTCAACTCCATTGATGCCGACGGCACCCAGAAAGGTTACGAACTGACCTTGACCAAGATGATCTCCCAGGCCGTGTCCATCCCGGTCATCGCCTCGGGCGGGGCCGGCGAGCCCCAGCACCTGGCGCAGGTTCTCACTGAGGGCCGGGCCGACGCCGCCCTCATTGCCTCCATGGTCCATTACGGCACGTACACCATACCGCAGATCAAAGATTACCTCCAGGAGCGGGGCATTCCCATGCGCCTCGCCTGGTAGCGCGACCAATGCCACCAGGAAGGTCAGACGTGGACGACCAGTACGACCGGCAGAATCAAGATTATCCGGAGGAGGTGGCGGAAATCCTGGAGCCGGAAATCGAGGCCATCGAAGAGGAAAAGGGAGAGGAGACCACTCTGCCGGTGCCGTCGGACCTCGACCTGGTGCAGCGCTACATCCGGGAGGCCAACCGCTTCGCCCTCCTGACCCCGGAAGAAGAGAAATCCCTGACCCGCCACTTTCACGAGACCGGGGACCGGGAGGCCGGCTCCCGGCTGATCACCAGCAACCTCCGTCTGGTCATCAAGATCGCCCTGGAGTTCCAGAAGTACTGGATGAAGAACCTGCTGGACCTGATCCAGGAAGGCAATATCGGCCTGATGCACGCCATCAGAAAGTTCGACCCCTACCGGGGCATCAAGCTCTCTTACTATTCCTCCTTCTGGATCAAGGCCTACATCCTCAAGTTCATCATGGATAACTGGAAGCTGGTGAAGATCGGCACCACCCAGTCCCAGCGGAAGCTCTTTTACAACCTGAAGCGGGAGAAAGAAAAGCTGCGGGCCCTGGGGTTCGAACCGGGTCCCAAGCTCCTGGCCGAGGCCCTCAATGTGCGGGAGGAGGAGGTCATCGAAATGGACCAGCGCCTGGGGGGCTGGGAGCTCTCCCTGGACGCGCCGCTCAGGGAAGGCTCCGATGAGTTCCACAAGAACTTCCTGCCCTCCCTGGAGCCCCAGGTGGAGGAGATCCTGGCCCGGGCCGAACTCAAAGAGATGTTCCGCAAGAAGCTTAATGAGTTCCGCCAGAACCTGAACGACAAGGAAATGGATATTTTGGACTTGCGGCTGCTGGCGGAAAAGCCCCTGACCCTGCAGGAGATCGGGGCCCGCCATCGGATCTCCCGGGAGCGGGTGCGCCAGATTGAGGACCGTTTGATCAAAAAGCTGCGCCAATTTTTGAAGAGCGAAATTGCCGATTGGGAGGATTACCGGACTCCCGTGGGCGACTAGTGAGGTACTTCATAAATTGTCTGGCGATTATTACCGCCGTGGTCTCCAAAACTGCTTCTTAAGTCCCCCTTTAGAGAAGGGGGGGTAATAATTTTTGGTTTAAATGCCCTACTAATTACGGAACGCCACCCTATCCTGGCGTTTCAAGAACTATGAGGATTTTTCTCAGAACTACCATGCCGAATTATTTTAAAAGCCGCAAACCCTGGCGCAGTCTCGTTCGTTTCTGGAGCCTGGGACTACTGCTGGCCCTGGTATTGACGGGCTGCGCCTTCCTGGGACGGCTGGCCCGCCCGGGAGAAATCCCGGTAGCAGAGGTCCAGGAGACCCCCAGAAGCCTGGCCTATTACCACTATCTGAAGGCCCAGCACCTCATGCTGTCGGATGACGTCGTCGGGGCGATCCGGGAGTATGAGGCGGCCCTGCAGGAAGATCCCTACGCCGCCACCATGGAACTGGAGTTGGCCATCCTTTACCAGCGCCAGGGGGAGGCGAAAAAAGCCCTGGCCCACGTGGAGAAGGCTTTAAAGCTTGATCCCAAGATGCAGGAGGCCTATTTCCTCCTGGCCGGGCTCCATGTGGGGCTGAACCAGCTGGAGGAAGCCATCCAGGAATACGAACGGATCCTGGTTCTGGACCCGGACAACCGGGAAGCCCGCCTGTTCCTGGCCACCCTGTACGCCCAGCAGCGCCGCTATCCCAAGGCCATCCGCACCATCCGGGAAATCCTCCGCCTGGAGCCCCAATCGGCGGTGGGTTACTATTATCTGGGCCGCTTCTACCTGGAAATCGACAGGGTGGCCGAGGCCAAGAAGGAATTTTACCGGGTCCTTTCCCTGGAGCCCAAGTTTGTCCCGGCCATTTTCGACCTGGCGGTGGCCCTGGAGCGGGAAAGGCATTATAGTCGGGCCATCAGTATGTATCGCCGGGTCCTGCGCTACCAGCCCAACAATGCCCGGGCCTGGGCCAACATCGGCCGCGTCCTCTTGATCCTGAACCGCTACGGCGATGCCCAGAAGGCCTTCAGCAAAGTCAAGGCCCTGGAAAAGAACGATGCCGCGGCCCAGTTCAATATTGGTCTCATCTGCCTGGAACAGAAGCTGGCTGAAGACGCCATTAAGGAACTGCGGCCCTTGCTCGCCAACCCCCGCTACCAGGACCGGGCCCGTTACTACATCGCCATGGCCCTGGAAGAGAAGGGGGACCGCCAGGCCGCCTGCCGCGAGTACCGCCTGGTGGACCGCGCCTCGGAGCAATTTATCCCGGCGCGCCTGCGTTTGGCTTACCTGCATTACCTGCTGGGGGAAAAAGATCAGGCCCGCACCGTCCTGGAGTATTTGCAGAAACAGGCTCCCAACCGGGAGGAGATCTACCTGACGGCGTCTTACTTCTTTGAGGAGGAGAACCTCTGGGACCGGGCCATCAAGGCCCTGAAGGAGGGTCTGCCAAAGGTGGACCGGCCGGCGGAAATCTATTTCCGCCTGGCGGTGCTCTTTGAGAAGACCAACAACCGGGAAGAGTCCATCAAGAATATTAAAAAAGTTCTGGAGCTGGACCCGGACAACACCGACGCCCAGAATTTTCTGGGTTATTCCTACGCCGAAGCCGGCGCCAACCTGGACGAGGCGGAAGAGTTGATCAAGACGGCGCTGCGCGCCAAACCCGAAAGCGGCCATATCATCGACAGCCTGGGCTGGGTTTACTATAAGAAAGGGCAGTACGACAAGGCCGTGGTCGAACTGGAGCGGGCCCACAAGATCATGCCCCAGGACGGCACGGTGGCGGAGCACCTGGGGGACGCCTATTTTCAGCAGAAGCGCTACCGGGAGGCCCTGAGGCTGTACCGCAAGGCCGAGGGCCTGGAAAACGCCAACGTCAACGAACTGCGCAAGAAGACTAAAAAATTAGAGCAACTGCTGCAGGGGCCGGGAATTTGAGGGGCCGGAGCCTGACCTGGCCGGTAATCCTGGGATTGCTCCTGATGGGCGGCTGCCGGGCTTTGCCGCCGGCGCCGCCACCGGTTTCGGTCGCCTCCCCGGAAGAACTGCTCTCCCGGCTCCAGTCCCGCCACCGCACTATCCAGTCTTTTCAGGCTAAAGGGCGCATCACCGTCCTAGCGCCCCAGCAGAATTACTCCGGCACCGCTCTCTTGAAAGGCCGCCTGCCCGCCACCCTGCGGGTGGACGTCCTGGACTTTTTTGGCCGCACCATCCTGAGTTTCGCCACCGACGGCTCCCGGGTGCAGGTCTTTTCGCCCCGGGAAGGGAAATTCTTCCACGGCCCGGCCACCCCCCGGAACCTGGCAGCCTTCATTCCCCCGGCGGTCACCTTGCCCCAGGCCCTCCGCCTGTTGGCGGGGGCGTTGCCTTTGAGCCCCGGGGTTCCGGATCGCTTCGAGTACGACCCGGACAAAGGCCAGTACCTGATGGAGTGGCGCGGCGACGGCGGTATTACGCAGGAAAGGCTCTGGGTGGCGGCCCAGGGATTGGCCCCGGCGGAGGAAGTCTGGTACGGCCAGGCCCCGGAGCCCCGGTTCAGCGCCCAGTTCTCCGGTTTTGGCGCTCTGGTGCCGGACCTCCCGGAAAAGCTCACCCTTAAGACCACCACCCCCAAGATCGAACTGCGCCTGGTCTATACTGAACTGAGCCTGAACCCGCACCTGAATCCGGCGGACCTGGTGCTGCAGCCGCCTCCCGGGGTGGCCCTGGTCCCCCTGAAGCCGTAGGAGGAAGTTTTCGGTTTTCGGTTTTCGGTTTTCGGCCAGGGAGGGTTGCCGATGGGCTAACTGCGTCCCTTTGCCGGTGAGCCGAGGGTGACCCAGGTCAGTTCGCTCCTTTAGAAAATCCCCCCTGCCCCCTTTTAGAAAAGGGGGGGTAATTCTGCCGACTGCAAAAGTCCCCCTTTCTTAAAGGGGGATTTAGGGGGATTTTGAAAGTCTCAGGCTGTCTGCGTTATAATAGTTCGCATATTGTCAGTTCTGGTGGTTCCTTCCAAGCGGAGCTTCTTTAGATGAAATTTCTGGTGGACCTGCCGTTGGGCGGTTTGGCCAAATGGCTCCGGTTCTGCGGGTTCGACGCGGCGGTGCTCCACTTCTCCCCCGAGGTTCCCGGGGCCCTACCGCCGCCGCAACCCGGCACCGTCATCTTAACGCGCCAGGAGGCCCTGAACCGGCTGGCCCGGCCCGACATCCTGGTCCTGGCCGGGGTAGGACCCGAGGAGCAGCTTAAGGAAGTCTTCACCCTCCTTAAGATCTCCCGGCGCCGGCTCCAGACCTTGAGCCGCTGCAGCCGCTGCAACGAACCTCTGGCCCCGGTGGACCGGGACCAGGTCCGGGGCCGCGTCCCGGAGCACGTCTTTCACTACCAGAGCCAGTTCCATGAGTGTCCCCGCTGCCACCGCCTCTTTTGGGCCGGCAGCCACTTATCGGGCATCATTAAAACGGTGCTGGAAAAATTGGCGGATGGGCTTTTCCACTTCGCTCATGTTACAAGACTTTTATAATGAGTAGGGCTGGTTTCAGCGCTTTGTTTTATCATCCTTTGAAATAACAGCCCGACATCTTTAGATTTTCTTCGGTTAT
>Ga0315282_10000741_pt1 | contig 63708 bp, 76 predicted proteins | sample YL17G07_20_MG_FD_203693 | JGI IMG/M metagenome (GOLD analysis project Ga0315282, IMG submission 203693) | Sediment microbial communities from Yellowstone Lake, YNP, Wyoming, USA - YL17G07_20 | ecosystem: Environmental > Aquatic > Freshwater > Lake > Sediment | place: USA: Wyoming | collected...
TCGACGAAATGATCGACATCCTCGCCAAGGCAGGATACCTAGTCGTGCCAGGGAGGTGGTACAAAGGGCATAACGGCACATAGCCCCCGTTATACCTTCAAACCACACACAAGTTTTTCATAGGAAAAGCCGGAGTAGCCCGCCATCGGGCGGGCGTCGAACAGCGAAGTGCAAGAAGCCGAAACAAGCCACCTCACAGTGCTCATAACCGCCATCAGGCGGGCGTCGAACCGCGAAGGTGAAGAAACCCAAGTAATTTATTATCTCGTAGCAGCAGGACAACTTTTTGAAAAAAGTTTTCCGCTAGCCTTTCAAAAACATTTTTTAGAAGGTAGCGGGGAATGGATTTGAACCATTGGTCTACGGGTTATGAGCCCGTCGGGATCTCCTGACTACCCCACCCCGCTTTCACGATACGGCAAAAGTCTTTGCACCCTTATAATACAATCAACACTATAAATAGATTACTAAAAAGGGTTGACGCAAAAACACAGGATGGCTGGTATCGTCAACGGCTTATTTCTTAGCGGCGACTTCCTGCTCCGCCAGCTTCTTCTCGATCTCGGCCAATAATTGCTCGTCGGACTTGCCCTTGATCTCAATTCCCAGATTCTTCGCCATCCGCTGGGCGCGCGTCAACGCGATATCATCTGGAGTCTGCTGCATCGGCTGGTTCTTGAGGGCCTCGTACTTCTTCTCGGCCTCCATCTGGCCGACCTTGAACTCCCCCATCGACTGTCCCATCGACCGGGCCAGCTCTGGCAGCTTCGTGGCCCCGAAGAGCAGGACTATAACGGCGAATATGAGCAATATTTCCGTTGGGCCTAACCCGAACATGGTCTATCTCCTCTAGACAATTCCCTACACGCTATCTACTATAATATACTTTTTGCGGCAATATCGCTATTTCTGCTGACGCTCCCCCAGCCGATTCTCTATCGACCCGAGGCGCTCCTCAATGTCCTTCAGGCGGTCGTTCCTCTTACGGCTAAGCAGGGCATACAGCAGCGCCATCACGAACGCCAGCAGGAACAGGGCGAGAACGAAGACCAGCACGATCAGCAATAATTCCTGCGTATCCACGAGTGCCATTCCACAGCCTCTTCAGTACGTTCGTTAAGTTGCGCCAAATATAAAGCTTATGTGCTCTACTCGACGGGCGCCTTCCTGGCCCTGGAATAATAGAGCCATATGGCGATGGCCAGCACGGCCGTGACGGCCAGCGTGACCGCGGAGGCCTCGGGCCCGAATGCGCCGCCCGTCAGGATATCCGGCCCGGGCTTGGATACGCCGATCGCCCCTTCCAGGGGGCCCAGGTTGAACAGGTTATACTCGATGTAGTTCCACGCAAAATGAAAGGCGATGGCGTTGAACAGGCCCCCATAGGCGTATAACAACGCCAGGACGATGCCCGCGAAAAAGATCGTGCCCATGGCAATGAGGCCCGAAGAGGCGCCTATGCCCACCAGGTCCATCGACGGTATATGCAGCACAGCGAACCCGGCCGCCGACAGCAGGGCGGCGGGGGCGATGCCGAGCTCATCGCTCAAGCCCTGGAAGATGGACGCCCGGAACGACAGCTCCTCGGCGAGGCTGACGATTAGCTGTATGACAATGCCTATAAAGAGGATATCAATAAAATTATCCTTCAGGGGACCTATCGCTATCGCCCCTGAAAGGGCGAGCGTGCCGATCACCAGGCCCATCGAGACGATGGCCGCGACGGCTCCGATATAGGGCCTGCCACGGGGAACCTTAAGCTTTAGCGCCAGGATGAAGATCAGCGAGGCCAGGATGATAATGGGGTAAGTAAAAATACCGCCGATGGCGGAAAAAACGACCACCATCAGGGCGATGAACAGGTAAAAGAAAAGGGTTACGAACAGCTTGAGGCTAAGCCTCATCCGAGCGTCACCACAAACTCGCAGTACTTATCGCCGGCGCACCGCCTTTTAACGACTTTCACGCGGGACTTCTCGCTGACCGCGTGCGTGAGCCCGGTCGAGTAGCTCGTACAGGCGTTGGTCTTGAAATCCGCGCCTATGTTCATGCCGTCGAACAACGTAGCGTAGATGCAGTCGTTCACCCTCAGGCAAATGCTGCCCGGGCCGTAGTTGCTCTCCACCAGGATGTCCGAGTCCACGCCCGCCAGTAGAGAGATCGCCTCGATGGGAATGAGCAAGGCACGCAGCGAATTAGAGTCCAGATTAAGGTTATCGACGATCTTCTTGCCGTCCTCGTAGCCCACGGCGAGCCCCGTCTCGGAGATGACCTCCATGGCCTTCTCGCCGTACCGGTCGATGAACCTGATCAGCAGGTACTTATTGAAACGGCCGAGCGAGTTATTCTGCTGCCACCTGAGCCTGGACGAGACGCCCACCGTTTTCCAGGTTTTTGCAAAGTTCACGTATTTATCCATAGATATCACGTGGGGTTCCGCTTACGATGCATATGGGTTCAGCGCCGAGTACAACAGCGTCAGGATGCCGCCCAGCTGTATGACCAGGGCCACCGTCCTCGTTATTGTCTCGTCGACCACGAACGTGCTGCCTATCATGGTCGGCAGCATTATGCTCAACGTGTTCAGGTTGCTTCCGAATATTATCAGGAAGAAACCCAGTGCCATATACATCAAATTCTTTTGCTTCGTACGCATGAAGGACTCGTAGATGAACAGCACCAGCGCTCCTCCGAGCAGGTACATCAGGAACGCTGCTATGGCCTCTACGATGGACACCATCATCATTGATCACCCAGTATGCAAGTCCTCTCCTTGTGCCTTATCGTGGTGATGATACTGCTCGAGCTCATCACGCCGTCGGTATTATCCAGGACTCGGAGGACGGAATCTTTCAGCTCGCTCATGTCGCTGGTCCGCACCTTGACGAAAATGTCGTATGGCTGTAAAATCTCATAGACTTCGAGCACATTCTTGAGCGACTTGAGCTTGGTGACGATCTCCGCCTTATAGTTCTCGTCCACGTTTATCCCGATAAAGGTGGTCAGCGGCATGCCGGTCTTCCTGGGGTCTAAGATAACCGTGAACTGCTCGATGACGCCGTCGTTGTACATCTGGTTGACTCTCTTGTGCACGGTCGAGGTCGCCACGCCCAGCTCGCTGGCGATCTCGGTGCAATGGGTCCGGCTATCCTTGGAAAGCTTATCGATGATTGTATTGTCAATGCTATCCATGAGGAATCGATTATTATTAGACCTCATACTGGATAAATATTTCGATAAATGCGGATTTAGGGAAAATTATTTGCTTTTACGGATAAAAACGGACTTTAGCCTTTTTACCCACCCGTTGGCCATCTGGAGCGCATAGAGGTATACGGGGGTTTTTTTAACGTCTATTGACGTTTTTCCCTGTGTTATAGCCTCTAAAACTTCTTTAATGTTTTTATTGGCGTTAATCAAAGTTATTGCGTTACCGACCATCGAGGCCTGGTGCGCGTCGCTCCCTGCCACCTCCGGCAATCCGAGCGCCCGGGCCTTCTGGGTGGCCCTTCGGTTATGCATGCCCAGGATGTACCGGGAGTTGTAGACCTCTGCGGCGTCCGCTCCTTTCGGTATGGGCATGCCGTGCCTGGGCCTGTTATAGGGGTGGGGCACGACGACGATGCCGCCCAGCTTCCGGGCCTCTTTGATGGTGTCCCGCACGGACATGCCGCCGGGGATGTCCCGCGTGATGCCCAGCACTATCAGGTGCCCGGAGCGAGTGGTCACCTCCTCGCCCGGTATGACCAGCAGCCCCGGGGCCACGTCGTCCACCACGTCCAGCGCATACATCGCCCCGGCCGTCGTGTCGTGGTCGGTGATGGCGATGCCGTCGAGCCCCCTTGCCGCCGCCGTCTTTAGTATATTTTCCACGGAGCTCATGCCGTCCTTCGAGTAGTTCGTGTGCACATGGAGGTCGAAGCGAAGCATAAGCATCAATATTCATCAGGCCGTTATAACATTTCTGTATGCGAATTTTGCTCGCCACGGGCCGCCTGGCCTATCCCGCGGTCAAGGAGTTAGCGGACGAGAAGGCCGACGTGATGATGCTGGACGTGAACATAGCAGCTTTCATCACTCCCCGGATGCTTGAGAGGGCCGTGGCAGGGAAAACGGGCGACTATGACCTTATCCTCGTTTCGGGGCTCGCAGCCTCGGACTTTTCCGGGCTGGAGCGGAAGCTCGGCGTGAAGATAAGGCTGGGCCCCAGGTACGCCTACGATATCCCCCTGGCGCTGGATTTCGCCGGAAAGATAGAGTTCTCCCATAAAGTCCCCGCGGACCGATTGTTGGCCGACGTAAAGCGGGAGGGCGCCCTGAAGGAGCTCGAGGACATGGAGAGGGACGCTTCGTGCTCCTTTTTGTTGAAGGGCGTGAAGATCGGCGGTAACTCCGGCATGAAGGTGGTGGCCGAGGTGGGCGACGCCACGGGGCTTTCGGACGCGGACCTGATAAAAAAGATAGAGAGCTATGGGGCGGCAGACATCATCGACCTGGGCGTGCCCCTGGAGTCCAGCGAGGGCGCGGTGCGGCACGCCGTGCGCCTGGCGAGACGGACGACCTCTAAACCCATCAGCGTGGACACGCTCATCCCTGAGTACATCCGGGCCGGCATCGACGAGGGCGCCAGCCTGGTGATGAGCCTGACGGGCTCCAACATGGAGGAGGCTGGCCCTATTGTCGCTGAAAAAGGCCTGGCAGCCATCGTCATACCGGACGGCGAGTCGCTCGACAGCCTGTTCGCCAATATAGCGAAAGCCCGGGAGATGGGCATCGAGAACATCCTTGCGGACCCCATCCTGCCGCCCATAAATTACGGTTTCGTGTATGCTGTGGAAAGGTGCAGGGAGCTCGGGCGCCGTGAGCCCGACGTGCCCCTGTTCTTTGGCGCCGGCAACGTGACCGAGCAGATGGACGCCGATTCCGTAGGAGCGAACGCCCTTTTGGCGGGCATCGCCATGGAGCTGGGCGTGAGCGCCCTGTTCACGACGGAGGCCGGCCAGAAGACGGTCAACAGCGTCGCCGAGCTGAAGACGGCCTGCATGATGATGGCGCTTGCCCGGCATCGAAGGAGCGTTCCTAAAGACCTGGGCCTGGATCTGCTCGTTATCAAGGAGAAGCGCGCCCGGCGGGATATCGTCGGGCCCGGCACCGTCGTGCCGGCCAAACGGCATGAGTGGAAGCTGGACCCGGCGGGCAGCTTTAATATCTTCGTCGACGATGGTAAGATATACGCGAAGAACGGGGACATGACCGTCGTGGGCGAGGACGCCCAGTCCATAGTGGACACGCTCATGGACATGGGCCTGGTCTCGATGCTGGACCACGCGGGCTACCTGGGTATAGAGCTGGAAAAGGCGGAGCTGGCCATCAGGTTCAGGCGATCGTATTTGCAGGACGAAAAGTTTTAGCGGTGTTCCTATGGAGTTTTCCCCGAAAGTCGTGGCAACGGTGACGTCGCCGGACGAGGCGAAGGAAGCGGTGGCGCTCGGCGCCGACGTCATAGAAGCGAGGGTGGACCTTGCGGCGGAAGAGCCGCAGCTATTTGTGGAAAAAGTCGATGAGCTTGATAAGCCCCTCATCGTGACGGTCCGGCCGACCTGGGAGGGAGGGGCCTTTAAGCGAAGCGACGGCGAAAGGGCGCGTCTCTTTAAAAAGCTTATGCCGGCGGCCGATTATATCGACGTGGAGCTGCGGGCTAAAAACGTCGACGAGCTCGTCTCGCTGACCAGAGGCTCTGGGGCCTTATCCATCGTGTCCTATCACGATTTCGAAAAGACCCCTTCTAAAAAAGATATGCTCGATATACTGGCGCGGTGCCGGGAAAAAGGCGATGTGGCCAAGCTTGCGGTCATGCCCGGCGGCCCCAGGGACGTGCTTGCGTTATTCGAGGCCACGCTCGAGGCGAAAAAACCCGTATGCGCCATCGCCATGGGCGAAATAGGGATGCACTCGCGTCTGGTGGCGCCCGTCTACGGCTCGCTGTTCACCTACGGCTACGTGCGGAAGCCCGTGGCGCCCGGGCAGATGCGCGTGGACAAGATAATAGAAGGGCTCGGGCTGTTGGGTTTAAGATAAACCATTATACACAATATAATTTGAAATTAGCAATATTTAAGGTATACGAACTCATATTATTTTTCAAATGGTATCTGCTTTTATTGCTCATAGTTCTAAAGATAAAAAATTTGCTAGAAAATTGGCTAGAGACCTTGTAAATAATAAAGTACGTGTATGGATTGATGAAGCTGAATTATTAGTGGGTGACTCACTCATTGAAAAAATATCTACAGCAATTTATGAAATGGACTACCTTATTATTATTTTATCGCCAAATTCTGTTTTATCAAATTGGGTACAGAAGGAACTTAGTATGGCTATGTCCCATCAGATTGAATTAGGACGGATAAAAGTATTACCGATTATTGCACAACCGTGTAATATCCCCATATTTTTAAAAGATACACTTTATTTAAAAATGCATACAGATGCAAATTATTCAAATAATTACCCAAAACTGGTTAAACGACTTAATACTGTTATAAATGATGATTATTATGAAGAAGAAAAATGGTTTGATTTACTTAGCTCTAGTCAAGATGTAATACGTTTACAGACAATAAAGTATCTAGGTAGATGTAGGGACTCAACTGGAGTTTTACCATTGATAAAACTCGTTCAAGATAAAAATGAAAACCGAGAGTATAGAGCTTATGCAATTGAGGCATTAGATAAAATTCATGATAAAAGGGCAATTCTTCCATTAATTAAAATTTTAGAAAGTAAAATGGAACAATTAGAAGTTCGTATGTCTGCTGCATTAGCGTTAGGTGAAATTGGCGATGATAAAGCACTTAACATTTTAATTAAAATATTAAAAAATGAAAATGAAGATTTTTACTCCAAAGTAATGCAGCAATAGCGATTGGTCAAATTGGATCAGAATTTGCTGTTGATACTCTTTACAAATTTTTAGAAAATATTAAAAAAGGCAAGTGTAATCCCAATCTTCGATCGTATATTGTTGAAGGATTAAGTCATGCAGGATATCTACCTATTGACTAAATGGCTTGAGAAGCATTGGCTACTCATGTCTCTAGTTCCCACCGGAGATTTGAACCCTGATCTACTAATTGAAAGTCTGTCACAGTGCTTGGTAAAGAATAATAATGCGGTCGTCGAGGCATTTCGGACTTGGCCGCATCAGCGGCTGCGAAGATGGCGGGGTAATGAGCGTTTTATCCCGAAGGGTAAAAACGCTGCTTAGGGCTTGCGGAGGCCGCCGATGCGAAGCACGGCGCCGGGGTGCTACGCCGCGCGGAGCGCTCTTGCTTACCGGCCCCGACATCGGAGCATCCGAAAGCCGAGTAGCCCGGCATCAGCCGGGCGTCGACCCGCCAAGAAAAAGCCCAAAAAGCCCCTTTATAGTTATAAGTTAGCAAGGCCGCGCGGGCAAAAACCTAAATTGAGCCAGTCGCAGCCCTGGCAAATATCCTTGATATCGCCGGGCTTGATCTTCTCCTTGACGAGGGCATAAAGGTCTTTCGCTTTAAAGCGGTCTCCGGGCTTAATGCCCAATTTATCCATCACGCGGCCGTCGATGCACTTCACCTTCTCGTTATATTTAAGGCCGCTCTTGAAGCACTCCCCGTCCTGCGTGTTGGGGCAGGCGACGCAAATGACGTCACAGGAATCCACCACCTCGACCACGAGGTCCGGGTGCTGCTCCACCAGGCGCTTCACCTTATGGAAGTTACGTATGAAGCCTGCCGTGTAGCCGATGCCCTGGAAGCCCAGCATGCACAAAAGGTGATGGGCCCTCAGGGGTATTCCCTTAAATTTCCCCTTACCCGCCTCTATCGCCATGTCTTTTCAAATATATGCTGCGATGCTATAAACATTTTGAGCCGGCCTATAAAAAGGCCGAAGAAAGCCCGTAAAAAGGCCGGAAATCCTTTTTCAGCCCTCGCCGACAATGGTACAATGGTCAGGAAGAAAAAATGCAGGAACATCACAGGGATGGCAGCCACTGCGCCTGCGCCATAAAGAGGGCCGATAATGTTATCCACGTGGACTGCGCCAGCCACGTCTTCCCGGACGGCAGCGTGGGCATCCACAATATGTGCTTCCACGTGCACGAGCGCGAAATAGTCGCCGTGTGCGGGGGGAACGGCTCGGGCAAGTCGACGCTGCTGGAGCACCTGAACGGGCTGCTGTTGCCCTCGGCGGGCAGGGTATACGTCATGGGCAGGGAGGTCACCGGCCAATCTAAAAAAGAGATATGGCGCTACGTTGGCCTGGTATTCCAGAGGCCGGAGGACCAGCTTTTCGCCCCGACCGTCCTGGACGACGTCATGTTCGGGCCCCTGAACATAGGCATGGGCGTAGGGGAAGCGCGAAAGACAGCAATCGAGGCGCTGGAGAGCGTCGGCGCCAGGGATCTGCTGGACAGGGTGCCGGCGTACTTATCGGGGGGGCAAAAGCGCCTAGTCGCCATTGCGGGAGTGCTGGCGATGCGGCCCCGCGTAATTGCGCTGGACGAGCCCACTTCCGACCTCGACCCGGAGCACAGCGAGCTCATCGACCGGTTGATCGTGGGCTTGAGGGACCGCTTCGGCATCAGCATGGTTTTCGCCACGCACGACCTGGACATGGCCGCCAGGCTCGCCGACCGCGTATGCATACTCAAGTACGGCAGCATTATCGCCGATGGCTCCCCGAGGGATATTTTTTATGACAGGCGCATCATCGCCGGCGCCGGGCTGTGCGTCCCAAAAGTCGTCGAGGTCTACCAGGAGTACTGCGCCCGTTTCCATAAAGAGCCGGACATGCGGCCGCTCACCGTGGCGGAGCTGATGGAGGCCATGCGTTGAGTGGGCAATGTTTTTAACGTGGGAGCATTAACATTGGATGGTGGAATCATGGCCGAAGGCTCGCTGGATCCCCTGTTGAAGCCTAAGAGCATCGCGGTGATAGGCGCTTCGAGGGAGCCCTCTAAGTGGGGGTATAAGGTATTTCATAATATCGTCAGCAATGGCTATAAGGGTAAGGCTTACCCGGTTAACCCGTCGGCCTCGGAGATAGACGGGCACGAGTGCTATCCCGGCGTAGGGGCCATCCCGGGCGACGTGGACCTGGCGATCATCATCGTGCCTGCGGCGGCCGTATTAAAGGTCGTCGACGATTGCGGCGCCAAAAACGTCAGGGCGCTCTGCGTCATCACGGCAGGCTTCGGCGAGGTGGGGCCCGAAGGGGCGGCGCTGGAGGAAGAGCTTAAGGAGAAAGCGTCCTCCTATCACATGCGGATGCTGGGCCCGAACACCATGGGTTTTTTAAATAACAGCATCTCCCTGAACGCCAGCATCGTGCCTAAAATGCCCCCGAAGGGCGAGATATCCTTTATAACCCAGAGCGGGGCGCTGGGGCTCTCTCTGGTGGACTGGGCCATCGGCTCCAGCCTGGGCATGAGCTGCGTGGTGAGCACGGGCAACAAGGCAGACGTGGCGGAGGCGGACCTCCTGGATTTTTTCGAGCACGATGAGCATACCTGGACCATCGCCATGTACATCGAGGGGCTTAAGGACGGCCGCCGGTTCATCGAGGCCGCTAAAAAGGTGAAAAAGGCCAAGCTGGCCATCAAGGCCGGGGCGAGCCAGGCGGGGGCCAGGGCCGCTGCCTCCCATACGGGGAGCCTTGCAGGCTCCGACATGGTCTACGATGCCGCCTTCAGGCAGTGCGGCGTGGTCAGGGTGGAGGGCGTGGAGGAGATGTTCGACGCCGCCATGGCGCTGTCCACTCAGCCCCGGGCGATGGGCAATCGGGTCGCCATCATCTCAAACGGCGGTGGGGCGGCGATCATGGCCAGCGACGCCTGCGAGAGAAGGGGCATGAGCGTCCCTCCCCTTACTAAGCACACGAAAGCCGGCATCGCCAGGCTCCTGCCGGCCTTTGCTTCGGTGAAGAATCCCATCGATACGGTGGCCAAGTCCGACTATGACATTTACCGTGAGGCGCTGAAGGTGCTCCTGGACGACAAGGACATAGACTGCATTATGGTCATTTACGTGCATGCCGGGTTTACGAGCGCCGCCGAGCCCGCAAAGGCCGTCATCGATACGCTGCTGGAGAAGTACCCGAAGCCGGTGGTCGCCTGCTGGATGGGCGGCAAGGAGGCCAGCGCCGTTGCCGGCATGTTCCGCAAGAACCGGGTGCCCTATTATCCGGTGCCCGAGAGGGCGGCCGAGGCGCTTCGATCGCTCATCACGTACAACGAATACCTCCGGGAGGCTAAAAAACGATGATGGACGAGCTTGAGACTAAAGCGCTTCTGGCGCGCTACGGCATACCCGTTAACGAGGGCCGTGCGGCGCGCAGCGCAGAGGAGGCGGCCGAAGGTGCGAGGCACATCGGGTTCCCCGTTGTGGTCAAGGTGCTCTCGGACAAGATCGCCCACAAGAGCGACCTCGGGCTTGTCGTGCTTAACGTTTGCAACCCTGACGGCGTGAGGGACGCTTATGAGGACATCATGGAAAAGGCCAGAGGCCCGGACCCCGAAGCCCGCGTGGCCGTGGAGGCGATGGCCGACCCCGGCGTTGAGGTCATTGTGGGCGCAAAGAGAGACCCCCAGTTCGGCCCTACGGTGCTGTTCGGCCTCGGGGGCATCTTCGTGGAGGTCTTTAAGGACGTGTCCATCAGAGTGGCGCCCGTCGACAGGGCCATGGCCCTGGACATGATGAAAGAAGTAAAAGGCTTTGCCATATTAAAGGGCTTCAGGGGCAAGAAGGGCGTCGACCTGGAGGCGCTGGCGGGCATCATCGTGAGCACCTCCCGGCTGATGATGGAAGAGGACAGGGTCCTCGAGCTCGACATGAACCCTGTGATGGCTTACGAGGAGGGCGCCGTCGCGGTGGACGCCCGGGCCCTGCTTAAAGGCTGATTGCTAACTGTTTTAGCTTACCGAAATGCTATTTATAGTATACTAACGAGTAACATACTTACACTATAATGGTAGCCAGGTTGGATGCTTATGATATACATCGCGATGGACGACACCGACAACGCCGAGTCCCGGGGCACGGGGAGGCTTGCGAGGGAGGTCGCGGCGGAGCTCTCGAAAAAACATCGCATCGCCTGCGTTACCCGGCACCAGCTGTTCGTGCACGAGTCGATCCCCTACACGTCCCATAATAGCTGTGCCGTGATACACGTCGAGAGCGAGTCGGGCCTCGACGACGTTTTCGACGTCGCTAAAAAGCTCATGCTGGGCGACTTCGTGGAGGGCAGCGACCCGGGGCTGGCCGCCGCATACACGGAACAGGTCAACTATGGGGTCATCGCCTTCGGGCAGGACGCCAAGCGCTCCGTCGTGGACCAGAAAAGGGCCAGGGCGGTCGCCGCGAACGCCGGTATACGCCTGGAAGGGCTCGGCGGCACGGAAGGGGGCGTCATAGGTGCAGTGGCCGGGCTAGGGCTCGCACATATCAGGAACGACGGGCGATTTTTACTTAAAGGAAGGAATAGAGAGCTGGCCGGTGCCCAGACGATCTCCGTCCTGTTACGGTCCGGCATCGATAAGGTCATTACGCTCGACGGCCGCATCGTCAAGGATGGCACGGTACTGCTAAAAAAGTCGCCTACGCCTTCCGTTGTGCAGGGCAAGGCCGTCCTGTTCGTGGAAGAGGCCGACGACGGGTACGTCGCCTTAAAAAGGGAATAAAAAATTTGCCGCTCACTTATTCTTCCCGGCATCGCCCCTGGCCGGCTTCTTTACGGGCTTTTCCATGAATGACGCCGCATCCTCCGGCAAAACGTCCAGCGGCAGGGACTCGGGGTTTATAAAGGCAGGCTTGGATTTTTTCAGGGCTATCCGCTCCTCGGCCTCCTCTTCCCAGCCGTCCACCTGGAAGAGGAAATATTTCCTGACGTAGTCCTTCATTTCCTCGTCGGAGACGGAGGACCGCCTCTCCTCGGCGTCGTACATCTTCTGTATCTCGTTGTGGATGCTCTTGACCCTCGGGTCGGTCTTTTCGACCTGCACCTTTATCCCCAGAAGCTCGGCCAGCGCCTCTTCGGCCTTGAGGCGGACCACCTCGGTGCCCGAAGTCTGCCCGATCATGAGGCTGCGCTTCCCGCCGACCAGCTCGGGCGGGAATGGCTCGTAGGTAAAGGGATTTTTAATGATGCCGGCCGTATGGATCCCCGACTCGTGGGAGAAGATGTTCTTGCCCACGATCGCCTTGTTCCTGGGAACGCGGAGGCCTATCTCGTCCTCCATGTACTGTGCGAACTCCGTCACCATGCGCAGGTCGTACTTGTCGAAGCCCTCTACCCTGGTGATCAGGAAGGCCAATATTTTTTCCAATTCGGAGTTCCCCGCCCGCTCTCCGATGCCCAAAAAGGTCAGGTTGGCCCAGTCGGCCCCGTACCACAGGCCCGCCAGCGTGTTGGCGACTCCCAGCCCGAAGTCGTCGTGGACGTGCATCTCGACGTGCTTGACCCCCATCTCCTTTAGCTTTTTCACGACCACTGGGATGCCATAGGGCTCGCCTTCCTCCGGGAACGGCACGCCGTAGCCGAGGGTATCACATACCCTGATGATGGTGTGGGGGTCGATCTCGATGCATTTCTTGATGAAGGGATAAACGAAATCATAGTTGGCGCGGGACGTGTCCTCGATGTGGCACCGCGTCTTCAGGCCGTGGTCAACGGCGTACTGCAGCGCCTTCAGGTACTTCTCCTGGGCCTCGTCGTGGCTATTGAGCCCCATCTTATCGAAAATGTGCGAGTCGGAGATGGACATGAGTATGCCCGTCTCCCTGATGCCGCCGATCTTCAGCACCTCGTCGATGTCCGCCGGGTTTGCCCTCGCCCAGCCGGTGACCTCCGGGTACTCGTAGCTGTAGTCCATCATGGCGCGGCACGCCTCCTTGTCGCGGTCGTTGTACACGAACGTCTCCAGCTTTTCCACGCCCATGTCGTGCAGGTACTCGAAGATCTTGAGCTTGTGCGACTTTTTCATCACGATGCCGGGCATCTGGCAGCCATCGCGGATCGTGGTGTCGCTGATCCTGATGTCCTTTGCGTTGGGCAGCTTGATCCTGGGCATTTCGTCGTAACTTCGCATCATTGGCTAGGTCACCTATGGCCTTACATTCAAATTCATAGTTTATAATATTTTTGTATGGAGATGGGCACGGCGCTGGCAATATTATTCGGTTGCGGCATTTATAGGCGATTTTTATATGGTCTTTCCGCGGTAACGGCCAATAAAAGCGCATCACTTAATGTTATTTTCCGGCGGGAAAGGCGTAATGTTCTGCCAAGTGTTCTCGAACATGGCCTTCATCATCTTAGAGAGCTCGGCCTGGTTGATCCAGATGCCGGTCTCCTTTCCCGTGGGCTTAAAGTCGTCGTCCTCGAACTCGGCGAACAGCACCTCGCTCTCGTCGATGAGCACGACGCGGATGTACGGCAGCCGGTCGATGTGCCTCAGCTCCACGAGCTGTGACAATTTTAGGGCGAAATCCTCCACCTGCGGGGTCACGGGGGCGATAAAACGGACCCTGATATCCCTGCCCCTGAACTCGGAAGCCCTATCGCTAAAGTACTTATAGAACCGCACGATGCCATGCGCGGTCGTCATGATATCGCACTCTTCATTACAGCGGCCGAACATCTCGTCCACGAGCTTATACACGTTCTGGCGGCCATAATACAGCAAAACGATGGACTGGTGGTTGGCCGGTATTGCCTCCTTCGGCCTAATCTCGGAAAGAAGCTCCTCCCTGGCCTGCTTTAAAAAGGAGAGCTGCTTCTCCTGCTCCTCCATCAGGAGGTCCATGCCCTCGTCTAAAGGCACCGCCCTGTACAGGTTGACCGCTTCGGGTATCACGGTAACGAGCCCCCGCATCTGGAGGGTCTTCAAAACGGAATACGTGTGGGGACGCGGGATATCGGCGTACCTGGAGACCTTGCTGGCCTCCAGCCCGCCCTTCACGATCAACGTCAGGTACACGCGGGTCTCATACTCGGTAAGCCCGAACATGCTCATCTTAGAGAGCGTTTTCTCATCGAACGGCTGATTCATGGGACTACTGACAGAGACGTTATACATCTTTAAATAAATACATTCCGACCTTTCAATTGGTCAATGTACGTTAATTTGACATAAAAAGGGAGGGTGAAGATTTTGTTCGGGATCGACGACCCCTGGATTTTACTGGGGTACATTTGTACAATAGGTATCGCGCTTGCCTGTATCCTGTACGGGCTCTTGAAGTGGAACGAAGGCGGTGAATGAGTATGGCCGTTGATACGATGGTCTTTGTGGCCGTCACAGTAGTATATATTATTATTACATTGATATTAGGCTATCTGGGTTATAAGAAGACCAAGGGGGCCGAGGACTTCATGATCGCCGGCCGTAATGTGCACCCGTATCTCATCGCGCTCACATACGGCGCGACATTCATTAGCACGTCTGCCATCGTGGGATTCGGGGGCACTGCCGCATACATGGGCATGGGCCTCATCTGGCTTACTTTCTTGAACATCGCCGTCGGCATATTGCTGGCGTTCGTAGTCTTCGGAAAAAAGACCCGGGAGATCGGCCGCAGGCTGGGTGCTGTCACTTTCCCAGACCTGTTGGGGAAGGTATATAGCTCTAAATTCCTGCGATACACCAGCGCCTTCATCATCGTGGTCGGCATGCCATTATATACTGCTGCCGTCTTGATCGGGGGCGGGCGGTTCATCGAGACCACGTTCGCCATGGACTACAACCTGGCGTTACTGATATTCGCCGCCATAACGGCCACATTCGTTATATCCGGAGGGATGCTGGCGGTCGTCTATAACGATTCGTTCGAGGCCTGTATCATGCTTATAGGCATGACCGTCTTACTGGCGTACACGATCATAAACCTCGGAGGCTTAACCGCGGCTAACGAGGCGCTCACCAATATGGCGAGTATGGCTCCCGTGGCCCTTACGAGCACCGGGTTTTCGGGATGGACGAGCATGCCGTCGCTTGGCTCGCCCTTATGGTTCACAATGGTAACGACGATCATTATGGGCGTAGGCATCGGGGTGCTTGCGCAGCCGCAGCTCGTAGTGCGCTTCATGCTCGCGAAGGATAACAAGACCTTGAACAGGGCGGTGCCGATCGGCGGCTTCTTCATATTGATGATGACCGGCGTTGCGTTCACCGTCGGGGCGCTCTCCAACGTTTATTTCCAGCAAAACCTGGGCAAGATAGCATTCGATGCCGCCGGCAAAAATACTGACTCTATCATACCGTTGTACATCAATATGGCCATGCCCGACTGGTTCGTGGTATTATTCATGCTCACCCTGCTCGCCGCGGCCATGTCCACGCTGAGCTCCCTGGTCCACGCCATGGGCACGGCCATAGGCCACGATATCTGGGGCGTCTGGAAGAACCGTAAGCCTTCTATCTTAGAGAACCGGGTCGGAGTGTTAGTAATGCTCGTGGTAAGCTGGGCTCTGGCGTACATCATGCCCACGAGCTTCATCGCATCGGCCACCGCCCTGTTCATGGGCCTGTGCGCGGCGGCGTTCCTGCCGGCGTTCGTACACGCCCTCTATAGCAAGAGGCCTTCGCTGCTGGCGGCTAAGCTCAGTCTCCTGGTAGGAGCCGGCGTGTGGATATTCTGGACGGTCTTCGTGCACGCGAAGTACGCGGGCATAGTGGGCATCTCGAAGCTCATTTTCGGCTCGAACATCGGTGGCGCGCCCTGGCAGACAATCGACCCGTTCATTCCCGGGCTGATACTGTCGACCATCACGCTAATAGCCGTATGGGCGCTGTTCAAGCAGCCCGAGATCAAAGCGGAAGTGGTCGTAAAACAGGCGAACACATAAACGATTATAAGCCATATGAATTCGGAGGGGCCGTCTGCTTGGTGCGGTCCCCCACCTCTTTTATAGGACTCGGTAGATCGTGACGTTGTCGTCCACGAATACCGGCTGGAAGTACCGGTTATCGCCGAATTTCGCGTAGTTCACTTCTTCCTTAGGCACCCACCAGCCCGTGTACAGCCCCCGGTAGGGCACGAACACGTAATCGGCCTTCTCTAGTTTTGAAAGCTCGTGGGCATAGCTGGCGTTGTCCGTCTTGTAGATGTCGTTCGTGTGTGTCATCATGCTGATGGGGTCGGGGGCATTGGCCCAGTCGCCTCCTTCGGTCGATACGCGCGTCGTCATGCCCATTATTAATTCTGCGGCGAAGATGTCGGCCACGAACTTGTCGCTTTTTTTAGTGTTATTCCAGATCCATTTTGTGGCGTTGTACTCGCCCATGCCCACGACCGGGTCGTAGTAGAAATCGCACTGGTACTTTACCTCCGGCAGGGGGAGCTGGAGGTCTTTTCCCTTGTCCGGAGGGAGCCTGTTGAGCACGCTCTGCACCTGGCTGTCGATAAAACCGGGAAGGTGCTGCCTCACGTCGTCGAGGCCGATGTGGAAGGGCCAGAAATATCCAATGAATAGCATGGATAAAAGTAGTGCCAGGGCCGCTATTCTCTTGCCCCATCCGCCCGTTGTGCTCATGATACAGCGGCTTATGCTCCGCTTTATAAATAAAGTTTGCCGGAGGCTTTATGTTTTTATGGGCTAATATGAAAAATACCGATCGTTCGATCGGCAGGCGATCGCCTTTTAAAATGGAGAAAATCATATAACGATACCAGTCGAATGTGCATGGGATGTAGAGCATATGGACCGCGATTATTGTACGATGGACGATTTTAATTTTGACAGGAAGACAGTGCTTCTCAGAGTTGAGTTCAACTCCCCTATAGGGCCTGACGGCAAAATTTTAGACGATAAGCGCATCAGGGAAAGCGTGCCGACCATCAAGGAGCTCGAGGACGCCAGGGTCGTGCTCCTGGCGCACCAGAGCCGGCCGGGAAAGAAGGACTTCACCACGCTGGAGCAGCACTCGAAGCGCCTCCAGCGGTTCGTAAAGCAGGACGTCCGCTACGTGGACGACATCTTCGGGTCGCACGCCTGCGCGGCCATAGTGGAGGCTGAGCCCGGTGACGTGGTCATGCTCGAGAACGTGCGGTTCTACTCCGAGGAGGTGCTGGAGCTGGACCCCAGGGCGGCCTCTAAAACTATATTGGTCAAGAAGCTGGCCCCCCTCGCCCGGATCTTCCTGAACGACGCCTTCGGCGCTTCTCACCGCTCCCAGGACTCGCTGGTCGGCTTTACGCCCGTTCTGCCGTCAGGCGCCGGCCGGCTCATGCAGAAGGAGATCGACTCTCTGTCCGAGGCCCTCAAGGGAGGCGGCGAAGTCGTGTACGTCTTAGGAGGCGCCAAGGTGGACGACAGCATCAGCGTTACTAAGAACGTGCTGGAAAAGGATATCGCCACCCGCGTACTGGTGACGGGAGTCGTTGCCAACGTCTTCCTGGCGGCGAGCGGCTTAGACATCGGCAAGCCCACCCTGGATTTCCTTGAGAAGAACGAGTTATCGGGCGAGATACCGAGGGCCAAAGAGATCCTGCAGAAATTCGACGGCAAGGTGCTCTTGCCAAGCGACGTGGCCATCAACAAGGACGGAAAGCGCGTAGAGATAAACGCCAGGCAGCTTCCGGCCGGCTATTTGATCTCTGACGTCGGCCACGAGACCATCGCCAACTTTTCGGACATCATCCGGCACGCAGATAAGGTCATTTTGAACGGCCCGGCGGGCATATTCGAGAACCCCGAGTTTGCGACGGGCACTAAAGATATCCTGATGGCGGCGGCGAAGGCTAAGTTCTCCGTTGTAGGCGGAGGCCACAGCTCCGCAGCGGTGGAGGAGATGGGCATCGAGGATAAAATCACGCATGTTTCCACGGGCGGCGGCGCGGCCATCGACTTTTTGAGCGGCAAGCCCATGCCCGCCATCGACGCCCTGAAGGCCGCGAAAAAGAGGATGATGGAGCACGTGGGCGCCAGGGCCCACTGATCTTTTTATTCTATTCGCAGTCGCCGGGCTCCAGCTGTACCACGTACCCGTCCGGGTCCTCGATGTAGACGAAATGGCCCGTCCCCCTCGCAGGGTTGTGGTGGACCTTGATGTTGTTCCTTTTTATGTAGCCCATCGCCTTCTCGAAGTTCCTTTCGTCGATCCTGAACCCGAAGTGCATGTGCGTCAGCCCGCACGCTCTTGGGTTTACAGGGCCGTCGGCCTTGAAGAGGAAGAAGCTGTCGTGACCTCCCGGCGTCTGCAGGCGCACGTAGTGGTCGCTGCGCCCGGTCACCTCCATGTCGAACATGTCCGTGTAGAACTTCTCGGACCTGCCCATGTCGCTCACGTCGATGGCGATGTGGCACAGGCCGCCCGTCCTGACCTTTTCTTGCGTAGTCGTCGCGCGCAACATTTCAACCCCCATGAGATTTAACGGCGCCGATGCTAAAAATGTTCTCCGGGATAAGAGGATAAAAAAGAAAATGCCTTTATTTACAGGCGCTCGATGATGGCGTCGACCATCTCGCTTGACCTGGCGTTGCCGCCCAGGTCGTACGTGACGTGCTTCCCTTCGGCGATGACCTCTTCCGTGGACTTGAAAATAGCCCGTGACGACACCTCTTCGCCCAGGTAGCCCAGCATCCACGCCCCCGCCAGCACCGTGGCCACCGGGTTTACCTTGTCCAGGCCCGCGTACTTCGGGGCGCTACCGTGGGCGGCCTCGAACATGGCATACCTGTCGCCGATGTTGGCCGAGCATATCAGGCCGATGCTGCCCACGAGCGACGAGCACTCCTCGCTCAAGATATCCATGAACAGGTTGGTAGACAATAAGACCTTCTGGTTATATATCACAGGATTCTTGACGAGCTGCTGGGCCACGTTATCGACGTGGTACTCCTCGAGCTCTATCCCCGGGTATTCCTTTTTTACGCCCTCGCATTCTTCCAGGAACGCGCCGTCGGTCTTCTTCAGGATGTTGCTCTTGTGGATGGCCACGACGGACTTCCAGCCCCGGCGCTTTGCCTCCTCGAAGGCATACTTAGCCACGCGCCGGCAGGCAGGCCTCGTTATCTTCCGTATTGCTATGAAAACGTCATTGGTGAGCTGGACCTCTTCGCCCACGTAAAGGCCCTCGGTGCCCTCCCGCACGCAGACGAAGTCTACTTCACCCAGAGGGGCCGGGGTCCCCTTATAAGACTTAATAGGCCGGACATTCGCATACAGATCGAACTTCTGCCTGATCGAGACGGCCACGCTCTTCGGGGAGCCCGCGCCGCCCGGCGTGGTTGTCGGCCCCTTAAAGCAGGCGTCCGCCCTCGAGAGAGCATTCCATGTCTCCTCGGGAATTAAAGAGCTCCCGCCATGCTTCTCCCACCAGCCCGCGCCCGCTTCACATTCGATAAAGTCCACACGGGAGCCGGCCGCCTTCACCGCCCTCACCATGAGGTCGGTCAACTCCGGCCCGACGCCGTCGCCCTTTATGACTGCCACCTTTTTCGCCATGCGTCCGCCCTTTTAGATGTTGTTGCACCGGCCCTTGGCCGGCCTCAGCCCGGTGATCTCGTGCTTCTTGAAGTCGAACACCGTGGCCCTCTCCCCGCCTTCGACGATATCCAGGCGGGGGGCGGACACGATCTTACCGACCTTAGATGCATTAAGCTTATGGTTATTATAAACGCTAAGGACTTTTTTCGTGTTCTCGGGCCTGCAGGTCACTATGAAGCCCATGCCCGGGTACATCTTGAGCCAGTGGTCGAACTCCAGCGATTCTGGTTTGGGCATTGCGCCCATGTCCACGTCCGCGCCCACGCCGGAGACCTCGAGGAGCATGCCCAGCGTGCCTATAATGCCCGGGTTGCTCACGTCCTTGCCAGCCGTCAATAACTTTTTTTCTCCCAGCTCCACCATGGAGGAGACCTGGTCCTTTACGATGCTGGCATCTTTAAGGTACGTGGAATCCCAGTTTAGGTCGCATGACGGGTGGACCCTGCCGTCCAGGTCGATGGCCAGGACGACGTCATCGCCCGGCCTGGCGGTGCTGCTGTATATGATGCAGTCCTTTTTAACGACGCCCAGGATGGCGACGTCAAGCGCCGAGTAGGGCGTATCCGGGTGCACGTGGCCGCCCACGATGGGCACGCCGAACTTATCGATCCCCTCCCTCATGCCGTTCAGCACTTTTTGCGTGATCTCGCTGGAGTTAGAGGAAAATACGTCGACCATGCCGAGCGGCCTGCCGCCCATGGCCGCGATGTCGTGGACGTTGACGAGCACGGAACAATAGCCGGACCACTCGGGGTCGGCCCTCATGAGCTTATCCCAGATGCCATCTGCGGCCAGCAACAAAGCTTCGTCGCCATGGTCTATAATGGCGGCGTCCTCCCCGAAAGAAGGATTGGTCCCCTTCTCGTCGAAGATGCCGACAATGTTTTTTATCGTATGCTTGCGGGTCGTCCCCAGATATTCCCGCAGAGATTCCGCAAGTCCCTCAAGGTTCATTCAGCAAGTCTCTCCGTGTAACATGCCTATTGTTCCGCATGCTTTTTAAAGATATCGTCACTTCGATGGGTGTTTTTACGGGCACGCAAAGTATTAATCCGCGCGTAGAGCATGTAAGATTCGATGAGTGAAGCGCAGGGCGAAGGCCACATGGACTGGGCGGAGAAGTACAGGCCAGTCTCCCTGAGCGATATCCTCGGTAACGATGCGGCCGTGAAGGCGCTCAAAAAGTGGGCCACGACGTTCGGTACAGGCAAGCGGGCCGTCATACTTTACGGGGGCCCCGGCATCGGCAAGACGTCGGCAGCTTTAGCATTAGCCCACGACATGGGCTGGGATTTCATCGAGATGAACGCCTCGGACCAGCGGACTAAAGATGCCATTAACAAAGTAGCCGGGGCGGCCTCCAGGACCGGCACCTTCGAGGGCACAAGGGAGAGGCGCCTCATAATACTGGACGAGGCCGACAACCTGCACGGTAACGCCGACAGGGGCGGCGAGGCCGCCATGATCAACGTCATCAGGAACTCAGACCAGCCGATCATCCTGATAGCCAACGACCTTTATGCGCTCTCGAAGCAGTTGAGGGAGGCGGCCGAGCCCATCCAGTTCCGGGCCATATTGAGCTCGTCCATAGTGAAGGCCCTAAAAAGGATTTGCTCCGGGGAGCACATCAGGTGCGAGCCCGATGCCCTCATGAAGATCGCCGAGAGGACGAACGACCTGCGCTCGGCCATAAACGACCTGCAGGCCGCGGCCATAGGCCATGAGGAGGTAACGCTGGCGGACGTTTCCACGGGAGAGCGAGACGTGCCCGAGTCCATATTCAAGGCGATGGGCCTCATATTCAGGGGCGACGATTTTATGAAGGCTCTCCGCGCCGTGCGGGAGCTGGACGAGAGCCCGGAAGACCTGGTGGGATGGGTGGACGAGAACCTGCCCCGGGAGTACCGGGACGACGACCTCGAGAGGGGCTTCGACGCCCTGGCGAAGGCCGACATGTTCCTGGGCCGCGTGCGAAGGCGCCAGGACTTCGGCATGTGGCGCTATGCCTCGTTCATGATGGTGGCCGGCGTGAACCGCGCCCGGCGCCACCGATACGGGGGCTACACGAAATACAGCTCGCCGACCTACTGGCAGAAGCTGGGCAGGGCCAGGGCCGGCAGGGCCGTCAGGGACTCCCTCGCGGCCAAGATCGGGAAGTACTGCCACACCTCGAAGAGGGAGGCCCGGGCGTTCTACGTCCCCCTGCTAAGGACGGCATTCCGGGACGAGGAGTACGCGGTCGGCCTCTCGGCCAGGCTCAAGCTCGATGATGACGAGATAGCGTTCCTGACGGATGCCGAGAAGTCGTCCAAAAAGGTGGAGAAGATATACGAGGCGTCCCGGGGGCTCATCGAGAAGGAGGCCGAGCAGGAGATCGACGTGTTCGGGCGCTTCCACACGCCCGCAAAAGAAGGGCCCGTCGAGGAGCCCGTCCCCGAAGCCTCAAAGCCCCGGAAGAAGCGTAAAGTATCCAGGGACGGAGGCGACGCGGTCGAAGAAGTAAAAGAAGCGCCGGCAACGGCTGACGAGCCCCCTGCGGGGGACCCGAACAGGCAGCGCACCCTATTCGATTTTTGAATCCTTCTTAGGCGATTGTATTTTTTCCCTGAGCTTCCTCACGACTACCATGAGCACGTAGGCGACCAGTATGGAGATGAAGCCTAATAGCTGGAATATCTGGTCGTTCTTGAGTATGCCCCACAGGAACGAGGTGAGGCCCAGGAAGGCGATGACGATGCCTGCGGCGGCGATGATGCGCCTCTGCGTGAGATTATCCATGTTAGCCCATATGTATGCGCTGCGCTAAAAAATGTTGCGTGCGGAATATTTTATAGTTTACCTGCCCCCGCCGCCCCCGCCGCCTCCGAACCCGCCATGGCCACCGTGGCCGCCGCTCGGGGCGCCGCCCGTATGGATGGACGTGCTCATGGCGGCGAACGCCAGGCCCATGTGCGGGGGCACGCGGGCTTGCTGCACGTCCACCTTCAGGTCTTCCATGGCCTTCTCGACCTTCTTGCCCACGCCCAGCGCCGTGCCGTAGGCCAGCCATTCGCCCCACATGGAGACGTCCTGGGGGGCGTACTTCCTGAGCATGGCCAGGTCCGATAAAAAGTGGGCGAAGGCGTCCCACTCCAGCTTTTCCTTGAAGTGCTCGCCATTCCAGTAGCCGAACAGCGTCGACGGATAGGCGGCGGCGATGAGCACCTGTACCATGGCCACGATGAAGAGCAGTATCGCCACGATCAACGGCATCTCCCAGGACTGGCCCGCCCGGAGGATGAAGCCCGACGCGATGGCGATAGCCAGCCCTAAAATAGCCACTGCAAAAAGCGGCAGCAGCTTCTTGCGGCCGCTGTGCGTGTACTCAGCGATGAGCTGCTTATCCTTATAGCCCGTCACGCCGACGTATGACTCGTAGAACCGCCTCATTTCCGAGGCGACGGCGGAGTTGGTCCGGGCCTGCTTGGCCAGCTTTTTCAGCTCCTCCGTGTCAACGACGCCGCCGTTCCCTATCTCTGAAAGGAAGTGCAGGACCTTTTCCTCGTAGGGGTCGTCCGAGCTGCGGTCAAGTACCTTTATTATCTGGCCCTTGCCGTCCGGCTTTTCCTCGATGTCTATCTTCTTTCTCCTGTGCAGGTCGACCATCGTCGCATAGAGCCCGTCCTCGCCGAAGTCCGTAGCCCTCTTCTTGAAGAGCAGGTTCACCTGCCAGGGCTTCATTTTGTCATTGGGGACGAAGCTGAGGTACTCGGGCACGGTGAATTTTTTCTCCCGGCCGAAGGCTATGTAGACCGCTATGAAGGCGAAAGGCATGAGCAACACGAGCGCCATGGCGGCGTATTGTAGCGCTCTGAACAGGCCGAGCGATAGCGAGTACCAGTAGTTGGCCTGCTCAGTCTTTCCCTTGACGTCGCCCGTCGGGATGCGGGCCCCGTGGATCACGTCGATATACCCCCTGTCGAGGAGCATTTCCACTTCCAGCAGCTCATCCTGAGGCGATGAGCCCGTTATGGTGTACTTATCCCCGTCCCGGGTGGCCGTGAGCGTGCCAGGGTGCGGGTAGACGGCGTCGATGTACTTAGAATAAATGGTGATATTGACGTGCCTGATTGTCGGGTGCTCGCGGAAGAACTTGAGGTTCAGGTGGGCGTAATTGCCGTCATACTGGACGGGGGGGTGGAGCACGTAGGTGAACTCCATGGGGTAGGTCCCGGCGTTATTCGCGGCCGCCGGTCTCCTCTGCCTCGTCTCGTCGGCCCAGGCCCTGGCGGCCAAACCAGGCTTTATAGAGCAATAATTTATACTGTCCGTGTCCCGTCCCAAGACCCGTCCCATTCCGCCAGCGGGTCGATGGAGTGGCCATATCGCCATTTACCTGTGAAGGTGTGGCCGTCCTGGGAGAGCGTAAAGACGAAATCGCCCGCATCGTCGGGCGGCAGTCTTGTCGGCGTCTCGGTCCAGGTGCCCGTCAACGTGTTGCCCGTGACAGTGCCGCTGATCGTGCCGTCTCCTTCATAGTAGGTGCCATTGACCATGTTGCCAATCATGGTCATGGTCATGGCTCCATAGTCCGTGTCCCATGTCCCGGCGAATGTCAGTCCCGGAGCGCGCCCTGTTGCCGTAGCCGAAGCCGTGGCCGTAGGAGTAGGAGTCAATGTCGGGGCTTTAGAAGGGGTTTGAGTGGGGCCCGTTGTTGGCGCATCACGGTGGGAGTTCCCGTAGCACCGGTGCCCAGGTTGAGGTTAGGTATGGAACAGCAACCCGATATCACCAGTACCGTCATTACTATTAACGTTATCAGGAGGATTTTCTTCATAATTTAAAAATAGTCTCTATTAATATAGATTTAACCGCTTGAGGAGTAGTCGCTTAATGTAAGATACTCTGAATGGATTTGAACCCGAGTCGTCCGTCTTAGAACTATCTATGCATATTAGGGATAAGGTCAAAAGAAATAGCGGTCGTCGAGGCGTTTTGGGCATCAGTCGGCCATCAGGCCGATGCGGAGGTGGCGGGGTAATGAGCGTTTTTTCTCATCAGAGTAAAAACGCTGCTTAGGGCTTGCGAGCGAGCATGCCGTATCAGCGGCCATGCGAAGCGGGGTGCAAGCCCGGCCCCGACACCGCAGCACCCAAAACGCCGAGTAGCCCGGCCATAAGCCGGGCGTCGACCCGCTAAGAAGCCCAAAACCTTCAAATAGAACGTGCTCCGGTCGGGATTTGAACCCGAGTCGCCGGCTCGAAAGGCCCACTAAACGGGGTACGACGCAGACGCTGTTTGAAAACGTATTAAAATACGCTCCGAGTCGTAGGGCGATAGTAACAGCGACCATGGCACGCCGTACGAATAAAACCCGTTTACTTTCGATACGCACTATGGTCGCTTTCACTAATCCCGGCGACCCAAAAAAAGATGTGAGGGAACCTATGAATGCCAAGAGGATGTACAACCTGGGAGCGATCCCAGCCACTAAAACGGACTACAAGAAAGAAGAAAAGCTAATCGAAATAGAGAAGTACCTCCGCTACGAAAAACGGTACAGCGAAAGCAATGTCACCAGGACCATGGGGCGCTTCAAATACATTTTATACACGTACGAGGTGAGTCAGCCCTGCCAGGAAGACGCCATCCGACCCTTGATCTTTTTTTAGAGTAAAATTGTTAATTTTATCTTAAGCATGAAATCTTGATTGTTAATCTATTATTAATAAAACTGTTTTTAACAAGCGTTTAATTAATAATTAATGTTAATTAATTGATTGATTGATTGATTGATTGATTGATAAGAATTGAGTTCCAGCAGAAAATTAAGGGTAAAATTGTTAATTAATTATTAAATAAACGCCCCATTTTCTACTAGAGATCTAAAAAAGTGTATCCCCCAGAGCGCGAATGATTAATTAACAATTAATAATTAAATAAACCTCTATACTCCCACTCAAACAGTATAATAAAATTATTATCTTTATGTTATAGCTAATTTTATAACTCTCCTCGTCGTTTTTGTTCTTGGGGTTGGCCGGGTATGGCTTCTACTGATTATCTTGTTGTTCCGGAGTGTCGGAAGTGCGGGGATTGTTGCCTTTTCGTGCTTATACCTGTCCACGATCCCAGTGCTTTGACCAGGGACATCATGCATTACCTCCAATTGCATGGCATAAGTGTTGAGCGTTATAAGGGCAGGCTGCATTATCATCTTAATATTTCCTGCAGCAAGCTCTCTCCGGATGGGCTCTGCACGATCTATGAGGATCGGCCGGAGTGTTGCCGGCGTGGGGAGTGTTTTAACAAATGACGTCTGTTTTTGAGATCGTGGTCTATGTGCTGGCGTTTTTCGGTGCTCTCTGGTTGTATAGCATAGTGCTGGTTTTTGGTCCCCGGGTTTTATTTTGGTTTTGGGGTAGGGTTAGGTCTTGACGGGTGGGGTGGGCGAGTTGTCGCTCAAGATTATCAGGCAGCTCAAGCTGATCGAGCGGTTCCGGGCTGAGCGGCGCCGCTATGAGGATTCGAGGAAGGTGGATCCTGAGGCGGCCAGGATGTATAATTTGTATTGTAAGCGGATTAGTGAGGCGAAGCGGCGGATTTTGAAGTACGTGAACGCTTTATAGGGATAGGTATTTATGGTTGAATGTATATACATTTTTTTGCGCGTGGTGTTTGCTTGAGGGATCTTCACAGGCTCCCGATCGTGATCACCGGGCACGCGTATGTTAGGCTTCGTGAAAGGTTTCACCTGGTGGATGAGGCCGAGATAAAGCATTATATCAGGTGTTCGCGGGTTGTGAAGCCGTTCGGTAAGGAGGGTAGTGTTGGTGTATTGGAGTGTGATATGGGTGGTGTTCGTATCAGGTTTAAGTGTTTGGTAAAGCAGAAAAATCTTGTAGTGGTAACCGTGGAGGTTGGATAATATGATTACAGTTTGCCCGTTTTGTAATGTCAAGTTGAAAAAGGTTAATAGGGAGATGGAGAAGGATGTTTTTGAAAAGGTGATGGTCTGCCCTACGTGTGATGAGTCTTTTCTCACGCTGAAGCAGTGTGAGAAAGTTAGTAAAAAAGTTTATAGCCGGGCTTTCATGAGTGGTAACAGTCTGGCCGTGAGGATTCCTAAGAAAGTAGCGGAAAAGATCAAGCTCAAAAATGGGTGTAGGTACAATTTAAGGGTCAGGAAGGGGAAGATAATAATAGAGGCCGTCGCTTAATAGTGTATTTTCTTTTTTACCCAAAAAGGACACGAATATTAACTATTTCTAACATTTAACTCTCCTCGAGGATCCTCCGGCTGCCGCAGATCTCCAGATGGTCCAGCTCGGGCTGCCGGGCCTGGCCAGGACGAGCTCACAAACACATGGCCTTGACGATAGGCGATTAATCTTTCTGGTGATTTTTCGATCCCTAAAATAAATTGTATAAATTGTACACAAAATCGTGTGGACAATTAGGATAAAAAAACCGCTATAAACGCAGTGGGGTGTGCGTCGAGGTCTTTGACAGGGATATCGTATGGTTGTTTTCTGGTGTCATGTGACGCTTTTTTATAATATTATCTTTTTCTAGCCCGTTTTTGCTGGTATGAGCGATAGTGCGGCAACCGGTGAAAACGAGGGGCCTGGCGATGGGAAAAAGGAGTCGCTGGGCATTGCGCTTTCTGAGAAGCTTCAAAATGCGGTTAAAAGTAAAGGCGATGAAAATGGGCAGGAACATGTTCAGAACCAGAACCCGGAAAAACCTGTTGATAAACCGGCTGATGCCGGGGTCTCTGGCTCTGGTTTTGATGCCTCTAAGATGTACCGGTGCCTGGTCAAGGACCCGGATACGGGCCTGGTCTGCGGCAGGTTGATCCGGAATGACAGGGAGGCGATCAGGGAGCACGAGCGCAGGGTACACGGGATAAAGGTTAATAAGTCGCATAAGCCGGTCTTGAAAAAGCCGGTCGAGGTGGCTGTTCTGCCTATTGAGAGCTTGGAAAAGCTTCAGAAGGTCGAGGTGCCGGCCAGGCTGCCAAGGCCAGAGGAAGTCAAGCCTAAAGAGGTGGAAAGGCAGGATATTGCTGAGCAGGATATTGCTGGAAACGAGCTGGAAGTTGAGGCAGGAATAGAGGTGGTTGTGCCGGATGTCGTCGAAACAAAAAAAGACTATAATGGGCTTTATGAGCTGCTTGGCATCGCGTTTTTGGGGTTGCTTGTGGGCGGGGTGTTCCTGGCCTCGAGGTTGATTATGCAAAAACCAGCGTCATCTGGGCAGGCTATAACCGCTAAAGACGAGCCTTTGCCGCCTCAGCTTAAGCCTCAGTCCGAGAATCGGGACCAGGGCCAGGCTTATTTTTATCCGCCTGGCGTGCCCATGATGTTGAGGCGGTAGCATGGGAGAGCTGGATGTTATCGGCTTCCAGGAAACCGAGAAGTTCGAATTGCCCCCGGTCCAGGACGGCGAATCGCAGGAGCTGCGTGAGAAGGCGGTGAAAGAGCTTAAAAAATCGGCGATAAAAGAGGAGATCAAGACCGGGGAGAAGCCCGTTTGGGCCGACGATGTGAAGCGGGCCGAGGACCATGACGCTGGCGGCCAGGAAGGCGGCCCACGTGATCCAGAGCCTGGCCATGATGGAGGCCATGCAGAACGACCTGGCGACGTCGAGGACGTCGATGGTGGCTATAAGGCTCCGCCTGTTGACGGTGATACCCAGGGCCTCCTGGAGCTGTTCTACGACGACCTTTTCAAGCTCCTGGCCTACTGGACGAAGTGGCCGGGCTTCAAGAACACCCCGGAGCTAAACCAATTGTACGCCCGTAATACCGGGTATTTCTTCAAAAAATTGGATCCCCGAATCATAGGTTTTCTCATGATCAGCGTGGTCACGCTGGGAAAGGTCCTAGGGTTCAAAGAGTACCGGGACCGGGAAAAGCAGCAGGGAAAGGCCGCGGGTAATTTAAATGTCGATTTCGAAAAAGCGAGTGAAGCGGCTGAAGCGGAAAAAGCAGGATCTCAGTGACCAGGAGCTGTTGGAGATCGCTGCCTTTGGTTGTGCCCTTGGCGTTAGCGTGGGCGCTATCGCAATTTACCTTTCTAGAAAGGAGGAATAATGCTGGATGGAGTTTAAGCGTACTGATGCGATCATGGTCCTGGGGGGCACGGAGATGGGCAAGAGCACGTGGGTAAACCTCCATGTGCCCATTGTGCCCTGGGAGTATCGGTGGATCTACGATTACAACAACCGGGACATGCTGGTCTATCGGGACGCCGCCTTCAAGTATCACGGCTCGGTTTATCAGAATGTTGGCGAGGCCAAAAAATTCATGAGGGAACTATATGTCCATGGCCATGGTTTTGGTTTTTTCGACGAGGCCGACGCCTACTTCACCAGCGAAAACGATTTTTGCTTCGACTTCTGCAAGTACTCGGCGAACCGTGGGGTTGGGTTCATGCTGGTCGGGAAGCGGCCGAAGGGATTCCACCCGGAGGTCCGGGCCCGTGTGAAAAGGGTTGTTACTTTCCAGGACACGCTACACGATGATATCGAGTACCTTGCAGAATGGTTCAATGTGCCCGCCAGGGTGGTCGAGCCCGTCCAGTCTTTGCTTCCTTACGAGTTCATCGTGTGGGACTTGAAGAACCGGCAGAAGAGCCCGATACTATGCTATAAGATTGTTAAAGGCAGAAGCCTGCTCATCAGGCGCTAGGGTGTCATGTGACGCTTTTTATTAATGATAAGCGTTTGGCACTCTTACCGTATCGGCAGGTGAGACCAATATGGATTTAGTGAAAGTTGGTACTGAGATCGCCATCGTGGCGATTGGTGTGACGGTCGGCGTGGTTGTCGGGATGGCTGTTTATGGCTTTGCGAAGGCCAGCAAGTGGGTGAGCTAGAATGGCGGCTGCGCCTTTCGTGGCCACGATGGAGGTCCTCGACAAGATCACCGGGAAGAACCGTAAGGCCGTGATCGACTTCAACGACGTGGTAGGGGACTTCGGCACATATCGTGCATCTAAGACTAATGGGTTCGAGGTGGAGAACGAGAGCTACATAACGGACATAAGCGTGCCTTCCGCGACGGACGCTGTGACCGTCTCTCTGGGGTTGTTCTTCACGGGCGGGGATCAGGAGTACAGCGTCCTATTGGCGGACGTTCTCAGTGCGGTGCAGAAGAAGCACATCGAGATCCCGATCCTGGTGCCGAAGGGCAAGAAGATCCAGTGGAAGCAGGCGTAAATAAGCCTGCTTCCCCCCTGTAATTTTTTTTGGAGGTGAGCTGGTGGGCAAGCCTAAGGAGTGCTTGTTGGACGATCCTTTTATCGTCAACGTGGGAAGCACGGAGGCGGTGCAGCTCAGCGTGGTCTCCACGCGGTACACCCGTGTACTGGTGAAGGTCCGCACGATGGGCAGCGCCAGCCTGGTCGAGCTGGGCAGCGCCAAAAGCCGCGAGGTCACGCTGACGGATGACGGCGACGCGGTGCCGTTGCAGGCGCCGCCCTGCCGGTACTATGACCTGAGCAAAGTGTGGGCGGAGGCAGACGGGGACGGCGCCATTTTAGAGGTTTGGGGGGACGATCCTGTGAACTACATTAGGGGTAAAACCAGGGATGTCTTCGACCAGCTGGGACGGGTGGCCTATGAGGATCTTTATTTCACGGAGGCCGACCTGGCGGGGGATTATCAAACGGTTTTTAAGAACGTGGATAGTCAAGCCGAAATTTTTACTAATGCGGGGTGTCCGCGGGGTGTGTTATCGTTGACGTGCAAGCCTCCCGCAGAGGGCGGGACCGGATACATTTACGCGTACCCTGTTTACCAGGGCTTGATGCTCTATAGTTATCCTGAGACGGGGAATCATACCTTTATCACCAGCTTTCAGGCTAGATTCATCGTTAAAATAAAACGCTACGATGCCACTCCAGCCGGGGCCTTGGTCAACTTTTTCTGCGGCTTCGGAGGCGTGCCATGGGGTGAAATCGATCCCTTGCCGCCCCTGGAGAATAATCGTGTGAACGATCCGAGTAACTACTACATGGTACTGCAATTTAGCAATAGCACTTGGCAGGGCCTCGAGCTGGACCCGTATAACCTCCGGGGCACGGTGAGGGACCATAGCTCGTTGGAGAATACACAGGGCTACTATAGCAAGTTACTTGGATTCACGGCTGGGGGCCCTCAGACCGAAGAATACCGGCAGGGGGAGAACGATACGGGGTTTTGGCCGCACTGGATCGAGCTGGTGGTGGGCGTGGACCGGAACGTGCCCTACTTCCTAGCCCATGACTTGTGGGGTAACAAATATGTGAGGGCCCGATACCCCATACCCCCGAGCATGGACCTGTTGTCCCTAAGGATCAAGGATGGGTACGATGAATTTGTTGAAGGGGACCTCTTCCTCGGGCTGGAAACAACTGGGGAGAACTCTGACGAGAACAACATAAAAATGGACGTCTTTTCCATCAAGTTCGCCAGGGAAATCTACTACCGGGACTACCACCCGGCGCTCGGGGGCGTATGAAGCGTGAGGACTATTTACAAGGTTTTAATGGTGGCCACCGGGACTACCACCCGGCGCTCGGGGGCGTATGAAGCGTGAGGACTATTTACAAGGTTTTAATGGTGGCCGTTGCCCTCGCCCTGGCCGTTCTATTTTTCTACGAGCCCGCCAGGCGGTGGTTAAAAACACTGGCCATTAAGATCCTGACAAATCTAGGGATCGTCGAGTGCTCGTACAAACAACAGCAGCCCATTGAACCATTAGTACCAACCCCGGCGCCTACGCCGCAATCGAAGCCCGATTACGACGTTTGTTGTTGCATGGACGACTAAAAAGGTAAAAGAAAAGAGAGGAGGTAAAGGTTTTGAAAGCCGAAAATCAGAAAATAAAGGAGAGCAAGACCCATGGGGACCAGGCTATCTGGGCAATCGTAGCCCTGGCAGTGCTGGGCGCCATCCTCGCGGTCTTATACGTGGCCAGGAAGGACGTTAAAAAGGCCGCTGAGAACACAAAGAAGAGCCTCGATGATATGCTGTCAAAGATCAAAATTCCAGAAATCAAGCTACCCGATTTAAACATAGATCTGCCAGACATCAAGCTACCCGAGGTCAAACCTGTTGGGAGCTGTGAGAACCTTTCTGGCCTGCCGCAGGCGCTTTGCAAAGCGCTAACCGGGCAGAACGACACAGGGCAGAACGGAAGCGATAATAACGGCAACGGTGGCGGAAATGGCGGTGGCGGAAATGGCGGTGGCGGAATCCTGCCGAAGATAGAATTACCTGTGTTAAATCCCATCGGGAGCTGCGAGAACCTTCCCAGCGTTCTCCAGGGCGCTTGTAAGACGCTTACGGGGCAGGGTGGAGCTGGGGCCAATCCCAACGTGAATCTTGGCCAGGTCATACCCCAGGAGCCGTTCACGAAGAGGCCTGACACGACGGACCTGCAGAACATCATGTTCACGCCAGCAGTGATCGCCGAGAAGAGCCTGGAGAACGTGCTAGCGGGTACTCAGAGGACCTACGAGGAAGTAAAACAAGACCTCTCGGGCATACCTGGAGCGCTCCTGTCTAACCCGTACATAAAAAGCATACTAAACATAAAATGAGGGGTGAAACGCGTGGACATAAAAGTCATAATCGGGTGCATAGTGGCCTTCGTGTTGGGCATAATCGCCCTGGTATTCTACAGCTCCAGCGAGAAGGCGAAGCAAAAAGAGGCCGTCGCTGGTGAAGGGCAGCCACTGGTCCAGCCCGCACCATCGACGACGGCGCCGCCGTCTCCGACTAGTAATGTTGACACGGTGATCCGGATCGTTACCACTGGTAACGGGGAGCCCACCGGGGAGTACTTGCCTCCGGTGAAGAACCCTGTCCAGGAGGGCATAGAGAAGCTTCTGGGCATCCTTCCCGAGCCGGAAAGGACGCTTACGGACGAGATGACCAGTTTATTGTTGAAGGCCAATGCGAAGCGCACCTATAACATTAAGCTGGACCTGGCCAGCCAGGGCAAGTTCAATGCGAATAGCGGGCCGATGCACGACCCCGAGGTGAACGACCTTGACGGGTTCAGCAACACCGGGGCGGGAGAGGGCATAATGATCAACGGCGTCGTGACCAAGGGGGTAACATATAATGGTAAAACGTATAGCAGCTTCCTCCACTATACAAAATCGGAGTTCGGCGCCAAGGACCCCATCGGTGATCCATTGGGCATCAAGGGTTGGATCGCATGGATGAAGGCCACGAGCAGGACCAACGAGGACCCTTACTGGGTGAACTACGAGTGGCACCAGAGCATCGGCGTGGCCAGCCAGCCAGGAGAGGCGCCGCAGCTCAACGATTGGCAGACCGCCTACCAGAAGCTAGATTGTAACGGAATCCAGGCCGAGATTAACGCGTTGATCCAGGGAGGCATCTACAACGCGGAGCGCGCAGCCAGGAAAGACTACCTCGTTATGCTTCAGAAGAGCAAGTGCAGCACCCCGGAGAGACAGATCCTAACGGGCGGAGGCACGCTGATCAACGCCCCGGACATCCCGCAGATCTGCGAGCTGGGCACCGACGGGAACATGCATTGCAGGCCGAAGTAGGAGGGGGTGACACAAATGGATCCTGTTGAAGAGTGGGCTAAGATGACTACGCAGCAGCGTGAGGACCTGATCACTACGTCGGGCATATTCGGTATCATCGTCCTGGACGGCGGCTATCAGTTGCTTCAGGTCCTGGGCGGGCACTCCATCGATAACAGCATGGTCATCCTGGGCATCGGGGCGATCTGCACGCTCACCGGGGTCAACATTACCCAGCTTGCCGCGCAGTTCGGCATCAAACTATGAGGTCGCATTATGGGAATCGAGCATGAGCAGGAGCTGGTACTAGACCACACGACCAGGATAGCTTCGCTAGAGCAGACTGTAAAGGATACATCGAGAAGGATGGGCTTCATCGAAAAAAAACTCGATAATATCCAGTACCTTTTGATCCTCGCTATTGCTTCCGTGATCGTTGACATTGTAGGCAGCCACCTTCAAATCATGGGGTTGTAAAATGGGTGACAGAAGAGAGTGGATCGGATGGGTCGAGCAGCACATCAAAGATCTCGAGAACCGTGTTAAAAAGCTGGAGGCCAATGATGAAAAAGACAAAGGCGAAGGCCAAGGGGAAGAAGAGGAAGGCCGGGAAGAAGAGTAGTCCCGGGGCAAAGCCAACGCTGGGGCACAAGGCCAAGCTGCTCAGCGAGAAGTCGAAGCGTTTCGACATCAATCTCGCTAAGTGGGGTACAGGGATAGGCCTCTACGAGATCGCTAAGCGCGAGTGGGACCAGCTCAGCCCCAGCGAAAAAGCCGACCTAAAAAAGGCGGCGATAAAGGCCGGGACGAAGATTGCCTTATTGCTCTAAGGAGGCGACACAGATGGTTTGGGCGGTGGACGGTGCGAGGGTCTACAAGATCAAGGATCCCGAACGGATGAGGTCCAGGCGCAAGACCTACTCGACCAAGAAGGACGCCAAGAACGCGCTTGAGAGGCGAGGCTTCCACACGAAAAAGAGGGGTAGCAAGCAGCCCCGGAGCCTGAGAACGGGCCGGTTCATAAAGCGCTGAATAAAATATAAACTATTTTATTTTATTTTTGCGTCAGGACGATGGGTTTTAAATCATTAGTGATCATACTATTTTTGGGTCGCCGGCGTGGCGTTACAGCGACCGTGTGAATATTCCAAATAAACCCGTATTTGAAAAAGTTGAAAAAACGATGAATGGCTTGACGTACTTGGAAATGTGCTCCGGTCGGGATTTGAACCCGAGTCGCCGGCTCGAAAGGCCGGCATGATTGGCCGCGCTACACTACCGGAGCAAAAAGAAGCGAAGCATACTTGCGCATCCATATACTTAAATTTTCCGCATAATACGGGCCCTAACGCGCTGCCAGCCGCCGATTATTACCGCGTGAAGTTGAACGCCAGGGGTATGCGCATGCCTTCGGGCGCCGGCTTGACCTGCTTTTTCCTGGCGAGCCTGGCAACGGCGTACAAATAGCCGACCGAGTACATGCCGCCGTAGTTATAGTAAACGTCGATCTCCCGCAGCATGGAGTCCTTGAACTCTTTGGTGAACTGGTTACGGTGGCTCATGACCTGCCGCCGCATCTTCATGTAATAGCGGTCCCAGGCGGACTGAGGCAGCATCGCCATAAAAACAACCTCGAACTCGTTGCGTTCCAGCAAATCACGGTACTGGATCTCCGTCATGTACTTGAAAACGCCCTCCTCGTAAGCGTCCCGGACGGGCTCGGGGACGTCGTCCCGCGTATATATAAGGTCCATCAGGGCCAGGCTGCGGCCCTCATTGAGCAGGTCCGCGCACCGGGCGACCCCATCCTCCCGGCCTATATAGGTTAGCGCCCCGCCCTCAGCTAAAATTAAATCGTACTTGCCCTCGCCGAAGTCCATGTCCCGGCCGTCCTTCACGAAAAAATTCGCTTGCTCGCCAAGGTTTCGCTTGTTCGCCTTATCCATGGAATATTCGACCATCACGGGGTCGATGTCGAAAGCATCAACCTTACAGTGGAACTCCTCGGCCAGCGTGCACGCCGCCTCGCCCCTGCCGCATGCTATCTCCAGAACGCGGGAGCTCTTCTTGAGCCGGGCAAGCAATCCAGAGGCCATCGAATAGGAGCGGCCCCCGGGAGCCAGGTAATCGAAGTCATCCGTGATCATGGCTAAAAAAAGTATGACAGGGCCTGCATAAAACGTTATTGGTGAGAGGCCCGTACGCTATTATTACTCGTCGTCCAGCGTGGCCAGGTCGCCCAGGGGCTGACCCAGCTCCATCGCCTTCAGGACCCGGCGCATGATCTTGCCGCTCCTGGTCTTGGGCAGGTTCGACTTGAACTCTATCTCCTTGGGGAACGCATGGGCCGCGAGCCGTTTCTTCACGAAATCGGATATCTCCCGCTTTAGCTCTTCGCTGCCCTCATAGCCGGGCTTCAGGGAGATGAAGGCCTTGATGACGTTGCCATACAGTGGATCGGGCTTGCCGATGACGCCCGCCTCGGCGACGGCGGGGTGCTCCAGCAGGGCGCTCTCCACCTCGAAGGGGCCCACGCGCTCGCCCGAAGTCTTGATGACGTCGTCGATGCGGCCGGTGAACCAGAAGTAGCCGTCCGCGTCCATGAAGGCGCTATCGCCAGTAATATACCAGCCCGGTATCCTGAAGTACTCCTTATACTTCGTAGGGTTGTTCCATATACTCCTCATCATGGCCGGCCATCCGGGCTTTATGACGATGTTGCCGGGCACCCCTGGCGGGAGCACCCTGCCCTTGTCGTCCACGACGGCGGCCTCAATTCCCGGGAAAGCCTTGCCCATGGAGCCGATCTTGAGCGGCAGGCCGTAAAAGTTCGCGATGACGTTGCAGCCCGTCTCTGTCATCCAGTAGTTCTCGTGGATGGGCATCTCGTAGACGCGCATGGCCCACCTGATGACTTCGGGGTTCAGCGGCTCGCCGACGCTCGTGATATACCTCAAGCTGTCCAGGTGGTACTTCTTGATAACCTCGTCGCCGGCCTTCATGAGCATGCGGAGCGCCGTGGGCGCCGTATACCACACGGTCACCTTGTACTTATCGATGACCTGGTACCAGGCCTCGGGCGAGAACCTGCCGGCGAAAATTACCTGGGAAGCGCCGGTCAGCCAGGGCCCGAAGATGCCGTAGGACGTGCCCGTGACCCACCCGGGGTCCGCGGTGCACCAGAACACGTCGTCGTCCCGCAGGTCCTGCACCCACTTTGTGGTAATATAGTGGCCTATCATGGCGTTGTGGACGTGCACGACGCCCTTCGATTTCCCCGTAGTCCCCGACGTATAGTGCATTATGACGGGGTCCTCCAGGTCGCACCACTCCGGCTCGAACTGCTCCGAGGCGTAAATCATCTCGGCATCGTAGCTCAGGTCTCCCGGCTCAAGGTCATAGTTGCGGGGGATGTTGCACAGTACGATGTTCCTGACCGACGGTATTTCCTTCCGTATGGGGTCGATGCCCAGGCTTTTCATCTCAGGCGTGGTGATGACCATACAGGCCTCGGCGTCGTTGATCCTGTCCCGGACCGCCTCCGCCCGGAAGCCTCCGAATAGCGGGGCGAAGATCGCGCCCAGCTTGGCGATCGATACGGCGCTCACATAAAGCTCCGGGATCCTGGGAAGGTACACGAATATGCGGTCGCCCTTTTTGATGCCCGCGTTCCGCAAAACATTACAAAACTTATCGGTCTTTATCTTAAGCTCCTGGAAGGTGTACTTGCGTTCGGTGCCGTCCGGGCCTTCCCAGAAGAGGGCTACCTTGTTCTTCCTCCAGGAATTCGCATGCCTGTCGACGGCCTCGTGGCCGATGTTCACCTTACCCGTCGTATACCAGTCGAAATCCTTCTGTACGTCGTCAAAGCAAAAGCCATTACTGCATATGTCATCGTAGCGGACGTTGCATTCGCCGGTCATTTCGACGATCTCTATGCCGTTCTCCGTCCTCGCGTGCCAGTTCTTGCCCTGCTTTGCATGTGCATTCTTCTCGTGGTTTAGCGCTGTGTCTATAGCTGACCCTCCTGAGCCAGTTTTATGAATCTTAATTATCATTCGTTACAAATAAAGGTTGCGATTGTTAATGATAGATTATAACTAGGTTTCATAGCAGTGAATAAAAGTCCCGGAAAAATATTTGCACATGAAGATATTTAAGGGATAAGACACGAGGAATGCTTAATGAGTACCATGGGGCAAGTCGTTGTGGTAAGAGAAAAGGCCCCGTCAGCCGCTTTCCAGGACTATGCGGCGCTCGGGCTGGCGCTCTTGATCGATTTCACCGATATAGTGCCCTCGGAGCTGCTGTTCGTTATCGGCCTCGCGCCCGTATCGCTCGGATACGAGGCGGCGATCTCCCTCATAGAGGCCGCATACCTGTCATATCTGGGGGTGCCGGCCGTCAAGTGGCTGGCGATGAGCGGCTCCGACCTGCTGCCCCTGGTGGACGTCGTGCCATGGTGCACGCTCGCAGTGCTCGATAAGCGGTTTAACGTGAAGGTCCCGCTCGTGACGAAGCTGTTCAACTATTAATGGCAGGATAACGCATTTTTTAAAGGGTATGATTATCAGCCCGGCCCCGGATATTCCTTTGACCATGGCGGACGTGAAGATACTCGTTATATATACCTCATGGGGCGGCAACACGGAAGCCCTTGCCAGGGCCATCGCTGACGGGGCGTCGGAGGCCGGTAACAAGAACGTGGATGTGGAGATAAAACGGGCCCGGGACGTGGGGCAGGCCGAAATAGAGGGGGCATCGGCGCTGGCCTTCGGCTCGCCCACTTATTATAGCTACATGAGCGGCGAGATGAAGACGCTATTCGATAACGCCCTGCGGTACAAGGACGCCTTCTATGGCAAGCCCGTCATCGCCTTCGCCACCGGCAACGGCGGACAGCTGAAGTGCATCCAGAGCATCGAGGCCATCCTGGAGTTTTTCGAGGCCGCCTTCGTCCAAAAGTCCGACATACTCTCCGCCGGCCTGGCGGTACAGGGCAGGCCGGACGAGGGCGCGCTCCGGCAGGCAAAGGCCGTCGGCAGGAAGCTCGGGGACGCCGGCGTCGGGTACCAGTGCAGCCTGGGGAGAAAAAACATCATCATGGGCAGGGCACCTTAAAACATTTACTTTTTTGCGGGCGGGCATTAAATAGGTTTAAGTAACTTTATCGCTTATATATAAAGGATATTTGCCCCTATGGCCATGTCAGGGATTATTGCCATGCTAAGCCATTTCGGGGTAAAAGACGAGGAGGGATATTATGAAGCTAAGCTATGGAAGCATTATATTTGTATTAGCTATTTTTGCGGCCGTAATTGTTGCGGGCTGCACGGTCACGAGCCCGAGCGGCCCGGCCGCGACGACCACGCCCGGAGGTGCGACGACCACGCCGGCAGGGACGACCACGCCGTCGGGCGGCCTGACGACGCTCGGCTCGGCCATCGACTTTAATAAGGTAAAGTGGTACGAGTACAAGATGACCATGTCGGGCGCGGGCGCGGAAGGCATGACCTCGAACATGAAAGAGGAGTTTAACGTCGATTACCAGGGCACCAATGCGGATAAGATGACTGAGACCACCGAGGTAAAACAGGGCGGCAGCACGATGACCACGCTCATCGAGATCTATTCAGACCACGCGAACGCCGGAAAGACCCTGGGAGGCCACATGCAGACCAAGATGGACGGCAATGTCATAAGCGATACGCCGATCCAGCCATCCGAAGGGACGTCTTCGACAGTTACCAGCAACAACCTGCTCGGGACCAACAGTGGCGCCCCCCTGATGAGCGCTGGACCCGACTCGGTCTCCGTGCCCGGGTATACCGGCGCGGCTACTAAATATACGTGGACGAGCACGGGCGGCGGCAGCGGCGCCGTCTGGGTCGCACCTACCGTGCCAGTCCCCGTAAAGATGACCGGCAGCGCAGCCGGCTCGACCTACATGATGGAATTAGTGGGATGGGGCTAAGCGCTCCATCTTCCTTTTTATCTATTTTTTAAGTTTACGTTTTCCCTTGGGCATTCTGCCGACGGACTGGTATTTCGGCCTATCCTTGAAGAGGATGTATGAATAGACGATGAAGAGCAGGACCTGCAGGCCCAGGTACGCCCATCTATAGGGCGTCTTCGAGATGCCTATGTACGGCTCGACGACGAACAGCAATAATAGCAGTATGGGGAGCCACAGCAGCTTGAGTATCCGCAGCATGCGGTCATTCATTTTACCATCATCCATTCTTCATTGAATGGAAAGGGCCGCCGCATATAAAAGATTTCCAGCCCCCCATAGATACTTTTAAGTATTGAATGCCCTTATTTGACCAACAAACGGAGCATGATCCAGGGTGGATGTTAATTCCTTCATAACGGATGCCGTCACCTCCATTAAGGAGCAGGTGAATGGCGGTAAAGCGCTCATAGCGCTGTCCGGCGGGGTGGACAGCTCAGTGTGCTCCATACTCGCATATAAGGCGTTAGGGGAAAAGCTCGTGCCCGTCTATGTGGACACCGGCCTCATGCGCAAGGGCGAGACCGACCGCATACGGAATATTTTCAGCTTCATGAACCCCCGCATCGTCGACGCCAGCGACCAGTTTTTTAAGGCGCTCAAGGGCATCACCGACCCGGAGCTTAAGCGTAAGGCCGTGGGCGAGACGTTCATCCGCGTGTTCGAAAATGTTGCCAGCGGCCTCGACGCTGACTACCTCATCCAGGGGACCATATACCCGGACCGCATCGAATCCGAGGGAGGCATCAAGTCCCACCACAACGTGGGCGGCATGCCCTCCGTCATCAAGTTTAAAGGCGTCGTGGAGCCCATCGCCGACCTCTACAAGGACGAGGTCCGCGAGGTGGCCCGGGCGCTGAAGCTGCCTTCCGAGATTTCTGAGCGCATGCCCTTCCCCGGGCCCGGGCTCTCGGTCCGCGTCATCGGCGAAGTGACCCTTGAAAAGGTCGCCATCGTCAGGGAGGCCAACGCCATCGTAGAGGAAGAGCTGGTGCAGCAGTACCGCCCGTGGCAGTGCCTGGCCGCCCTGCTGGAGAAGGGCACTGGCGTCAAGGGGGACAATAGGTGCCACGGCTGGATCATCGCCGTCCGTGCCGTGGAATCGAGGGATGCGATGACGGCAAACCACATGGAGTTACCATGGGAAACGCTTAATAAAATATCATCGCGCATAACATCGGAGATCCCGTCGGTGGCACGCGTGGTCTACGACATCACGCCGAAGCCGCCGGCGACCATCGAGTTCGAGTGATCATCACGTCGCAAGAGTGAGAAAGAATGGCAAAAAGCAAGACAAAGGTCAGGCTTTCCGCGGAGGAGGCCATAGGGAAGGACGCCAGGTACGTGATCCAGACGTACGGGCGCCAGCCCATCGTGCTGACAAAAGGCAAGGGCGCGCTGGTATGGGACGTGAACGGCAAGGAGTACGTCGATTGTGTGGCCGGCATAGCCGTCAACAACCTGGGACACTGCCACCCGAAGGTGGTCGCGGCCATACGGGAGCAGGCGGCGAAGCTCATCCACACCTCAAACCTCTATTATACTGATATCCAGCCGGAGCTGGCCGAGAAGCTGTCACAGATCTCGAAAATGGACCGCATATTCTTCGCCAACTCTGGCGCCGAGTCCATAGAGGCGGCCATGAAGCTCGCCAGGAAGAGGACCGGTAAAAAATGCTTCATCGCGGCCGAGCACTGCTTCCACGGCAGGACAATGGGCGCGTTGAGCATCACGCACAAAGAAAAATACAGGGCTCCCTTCGAGCCGCTGGTGCCCGGCGCCAGGTTCGTGCCGTACGGGGACGCGGATGCCATTCGCCGCTCCCTGAATGAGGACGTGGCCGCCGTCGTGCTCGAGCCCATTCAGGGCGAGGGCGGCGTCCAGATACCGCCGGATGGATACCTGGAGGAGGTCCGGGAGGTCTGCGATAAGGCCGGGACTTTGCTGATCTTCGACGAGGTGCAGACGGGCATGGGCCGCACCGGCAAGTGGTTCGCCAAGGAGCACTCGGGCGTGGAGCCCGATATCATGTGCGTCGCCAAGGGCATAGCCGGCGGCTACCCCATGGGCGTCATGGCAGCGCAGGAGGGCATCGCCAGCGCCTTCAGGAAGGGCGACCACGCCTCCACGTTCGGCGGGAACGCCCTCGGGTGCGCCGCCTCGCTGGCCACGATAAAAGCCATCGAGGAAGAGCGCCTCCTCGAGCGCTCCAGGGACATGGGCGAGTACCTCAAAAAGGAGCTGGCCATCCACTGCAAGCAGGACTTCGTCGACCACGTCCGGGGCGTGGGCATGATGGTCGGCGTCCAGCTCAATAAGGACGGCAACGCGCTCGTCGACCAGGCCAGGGAAAAGGGCGCGCTCATCAACGTAGCCTCGGATACGGTGATAAGGTTCGTCCCTCCCTTTGTCATCACGAAGGAGGAGGTCGACCGCGTGGTCGACATCGTCAGCGGGCTCTCTTTATAAGGCCGCCAATCCGGCCTTATCTATATTTTTAACGTTCGTCAAGCCAAAACGTTTTTACATAATGGGCGACACTAATTTTTGAGTGAATATGGGCAAATTTTGCCGCATTTTACGGTCGAGGCCTTTATGCTTAATATTGAGAATCTAACGGTAGAAGTCGATGGCAAGCGTATCCTGAACGACGTGAGCATCTTCATCGGGGAGGGCGAGACGCATGCCCTGTTCGGCCCCAACGGGTCGGGCAAGACCTCGCTATTGTTCAGCATCGCCGGCGTGCCCAAGTACAGGGTAAAGTCCGGAAGGATCACGTTCAAGGGCAAGGACGTCACGGATGCGCCCATGGACGAGCGGGCAAAGCTCGGCGTGGGCATCATGTTCCAGCACCCGCCCGTTTTGAGGGGCGTTAAGCTCATGGACATGGTGCGCATCAGCATGGAGCGCATGAACGGCGGCAAAAAGGTCACCGACGAGGAAGTCAAAGAGCTGGCTAAAAAGCTCAACCTGGATAACTTCTTAGGCAGGGACGTCAACCTGGGCTTCTCGGGCGGCGAGATCAAGCGCTCGGAGCTCTTACAGCTTTTAGCCCAGCACCCTGACCTCGTTTTATTGGATGAGCCGGACAGCGGCGTCGATCTGGTTAACATCGGGCTTGTGGGTAACACTATTAACGAGCTTTTACAAAAGGACAGGAAGACGGTGCACCGCACCAAGTCCGGCTTGATCATAACGCACTTCGGCAACATTTTAGATTATGTTAAGGCCGACAAGGCCTACGTGATGATGAAGGGCACGGTATTATGCCAGGGCAACCCGGTAGAGCTATTAGAGGATATAAGGCACCGCGGGTACTCGGAGTGTTTGTCATGCTTGAGCAAGTAAGGCTGGACGAGATAAGGATGAAGGCCGAGGCGGCAAAAAATAAAAAGCCCGCCTACGGGAACGACATAGACCTCGATAAGTACATTCACGACGTGCCGACGCGGGAGCGGATTACGACGTTAAACGAGCTCTCGTCGGGGATAAAGGAGCGCGCTCTCACGATAGGCATGGACGCCTCCGAGGCTTTACGTTCGGGCTCCTTCTTCCAGCACGACCAGTCCGTCGTGATCTCCAAGTCCATGCAGGAGGGCCTCGAGCTCATGGACATGAACGAGGCGCTCGAGAAGTACGACTGGCTTAAGGATTATTACTTCAAGCTTGTCCAGCCGGACGCGGACAAGTTCACGGCATATAGTGCTACGCATAAGGTCGCCGGATACTTTATTCGGGCGCTGCCCGGCGCTAAGATCGAGTTCCCGCTGCAGGCCTGCCTGTATTTGGGCAGGGAGGGCATGATCCAGAACGTGCATAACGTGATAATCGCAGAGGAGGGCAGCGAGCTTCACATAATAAGTGGCTGTACTTCTGATGTGCACGTCACGCAGGGCCTCCACGTCGGCATCTCGGAGTTCTACGTCAAGGACAACGCCAAGATCACGTTCACCATGATCCATAACTGGGCCGAAAATTTAGTGGTACGTCCCCGGTCCAGCACCCGCATGGGCAAGAACGCCGTGTTCATGAGTAACTACGTCTGCATGAAGCCCGTCAAGGATATCCAGATGTATCCATCGTCCTTTATGGAGGGCGAGAATGGCGTGGCTCGTTATAATACTGTTGTTGTGGCCCCGAAAGGCTCGCACCTCGACCTGGGCTCTAAGGCGGTCCTCAAGGCGAAGGGATGCAGGGCCGAGCTGGTCGCCCGGACCATCAGCACCGGCGGCTACATCGCCTCCAGGGGCATGATCGAGGGCGATGTGCCCGACACCAAGGCCCATCTGGAGTGCCGTGGGTTACTCTTAAGCGACGAGGGCGTCATCTACGCCGTGCCGGAACTATTGGGCGTCAAGCAGGGCGTCGACCTGAGCCACGAGGCGGCCGTAGGAAAGATCAACGAGGACGAGATACAATATTTAATGGCCCGCGGCGTGGATGCCGACACGGCCACGGCGCTCATCGTAAGAGGCTTCCTGGACGTCGACATCGAAGGGCTGCCGCCCGCCCTACAGGCGGAAATGAAAAAGAACATCGAGCTGGGCGAAAAGGCGTCTATGTAAATAACGGGGGAAATTATTCCCCGCTGTCTTTTTTCAAATTATTTTTCGTCCGGAGGGCAGGTTGCGCCTTCGTCGTGCTCTTCGCCGACGGTAACCCCCGACTTCGGCGGCTGCCCCTGCTGCTTGCGCCGGTAGTTCTCGATGGCGAGCTTCAGCCCGTCGGCCGCTAAATTCGAGCAGTGGAGCTTCTGGGGCGGCAGTCCGCCCAGTTCCTTGGCCACGTCGTTCCGGCTGATATTCAGGGCCTCGTCGAGTGTCTTGCCCTTGGCCATGGTGGTAATAATGCTGCTGGTGGCGATGGCCGCCGCGCACCCGAAGGTCTTGAACTTGATATCGCTGACCCTGTCGTCCTTGACTTTTATGTAGATGGTCATCAGGTCCCCGCAAACGGGGTTGCCCACCTCGCCCACGCCGTCGGCGTCGGGTATCTCGCCGACGTTCTGGGGGTTGGAGAAGTGCTGCATCACTTTTGGGGAGTACATCATCGCGCATTCCTCACGATACTTTCTCTGTCACTGGCTTCTTATATAATGGCGACATCGCCTTTAGCCGGCCCACGGTGCCCGGCAGCGTCTCCAGCACGTAGTCGATCTCTTCTTCCGTATTAAACTCACAATTGGTCAAGCGGAGCGAGCCATGTGCCTCTTCTGCCGGGAGCCCGCAGGCGAGCAGGACATGCGATGCCTTCAGGTTTTTAGATGAGCAGGCGGAGCCGGTAGAACATTCAATACCTGCCATATCCAGAAACAGCACCAGCGACTCGCCCTCGATAAAGCTGAAGCTGGCGTTCACGTTATTGGGCGAGCGCTTCGTGCGGTGGCCGTTCAGCCTGACGTGGTCAATCTTTAATATGCCGTCGATGAGCTTATCCCTTAGGCGCGTCATGTGCGCCGTATTTTTATCGAAGTCCCTTATGGCGACCTCACAGGCCTTGCCGAGGCCGACGATACCCGGCACGTTCTCCGTGCCTCCGTGTTTATATAATCCATACCACGACGGCATGACTATAAGCTACCACTACAGTTAGAAATTACAGAAAATTTGGGACGGCATCTAAAAAAAAAGGATCAGCCGAAGAAGTGGCTGAACATATCGAAGATGCTCGATGAAGGCAGGCCCATTGACGAGCTATTGAATATAGGGCGCATGTCCCAGCCCCAGCCGGACGTGTCGAACATCGGCTTGAACTCGGTGGAATTGTTGAACGATGGAAGTGCGCTAAACTGCTTGAACCCGTTCAGGTTTATCATGAAGGGGTTCTTTGTCTCCCCGGGGCTGGTGAATTGCGTGTCGACGATGAACACCTTGCTCTTCCAGTTCGCGGATGTGCCCACGTTGACGGTGATCTGGTTGCTATTGAGCGTGTAGTCATTGATGCCCACGACCGCGCCCGATTTTAGCTGGTCGACCAGCCCGCTCTGGAACCCGAGGGGCTCGTCTTGCGGGTCGTAGTTAATGTAAAGCGCGTACGTCTGGTTCGCCTTAACCGCAGGGTCGCTCGAGTATAGCACCTCGCCCTGGAGCATCGTGCCCTGCGGGACGACTGGCATGCCAAAAGTGGTTGCCGTTTCCCCGAACGTATTCGAGCTTTCCGCCTGGGGCATCGCCGGCATCTCCGGCATCTTCGTCAGCTTCATCACGATCTTCGCCTTGCCCGAGTAGTCGGGCGTCTGCGCCGCCCCTAAAAAAATAAGCGACGCTATTAATAATGCTAGAATAGCAATTACCATTAACCTCATACCATTACCCAGCATAGGTTAATTTATACATTTATAATTATTAAAGCAAATAAAAGCAGTATTTGCCCTGTCAACATAAAATATTACGGGTAAAAGTGTACCTTAATCGCCGCAAATGTTCAGGCAGACTTCGCAACCATCAAGGTTGGCGTCCTCCTGCCTGTGGAGGTCACACAGCGACCCGCTGGACTTCACTATGGCGCAGACGGCGCAAATGCCGGGTATCACGCCATGGGACGCGTTGCCATCGGCTATATCCTTCGCCAGGGCCTTGATGGCTTTTCGGACCTGCTTGTTGATGGGTATGCCCTTGCCCCGCTTATCCTTAACGTACTGGGACACTGCGGACTGGGTGATGCCAAGCCGCTCCGAGACGTCCTTCTGGGGCAGGCCCAGCTTGATCATCTCCTTCGCAAGCTCGGCCCGGATGGTCGGTATGACATACCACACTATCAATTCGCAAGGGGGTTTCATGTTTCTCCTTATTCTAAACAATTGTTATACGCTTTTATTTATATTTAACGCTGTTAAGCGCGTGCTCGTTTGCCTCGATGGAAAGATTTAACTATTGTTAAGTGCAACTAAAAAGCGGTGATGAGCCGATGAGGGATCTCCTTTGCCCCTGATCGTGGGCCAATAGACGATGCCCATGCGTCATTTGAGCATTTGCCGCCCTCGGCCCGGCTGGTGTATAAGGTGCTTAAGTCGAACGGCATGCTGACGCAAAAGGACATAATAAAAAACATACCTCCCGCCAAGGACTGTGAGATACGCGCTGGGCAGGCTGCGGGACGAGCGCTTCATCCAGGAGCGTTTTAATTTCAAGGACGCCAGGCAGAGCCTGTACGGGCTGAACAAGGCTTGAGGGCCCATGCTAAACTTTGGTTAGCTTTTCATTGACCTCGCGTAATAAACGCGTATAATAACAAATTATTAATTATTGTAATATATTTATTATTAGTCAGTTTACCGACGCGTCGTCGGCCTATGCCTTTTCTGAAAACCGGTCCCGGTTTTTATCGAACGTGGCCTTGCACTTATTGCTGCAGAAGTAGTATGTTTTGCCGTTATATTTTTCCGTCGCGCCGGGCTTCTCGGGGTTCACGCTCATGTCACATACGGGGTCTCGCACCATCTGCATCACCTGAAGAATATTATCCGGTGACGGTGAAAAGCGTGACCGATGTATATGGCAGTGATGCCACGTATGTGTCCGTGTATATTTAAAAAAAAAGAAATAGGTTTCAGGCCCACGCAGGCCTGAAACATGACGTTATTAGTCGTCGCTATATCCCGGGTAGCCGGGGTACGGGTAACCAGGGTAACCGGGGTGCGGGTAGCCAGGGTAGCCGGGGTACGGATAGCCAGGGTACGGGTAACCAGGGTAGCCGGGGTACGGATATCCGGGGTAGCCGGGTCTCGGCGTCGGGGTCGGAGTTGGCCTCGGGGACGGAGACGGGCTCGGCTTCGGCGAGGGCGAAGGCGTCGGAGTTGGCGAAGGCGTCGTGTACTTGCCATTCAAGTAATCGATGGCATTCTTCACGCTGATCCTGCCGTAGCCATAGTCGTTGTTCGGCGTCTTGGTCCCTAATTGTTTTGCCGTCTTCTCCAGGATGCTCTTCGCATCGGCGGGCGTCAGGCCCGGCTTCTTTTGCACCATCAGGGCCACCGCGCCCGATACCATGGGGGTGGCCATGGAGGTGCCGCTCATCGACAGGTAGTACGTATCGATGGCCTTGCCGTCGTTGGTGCCGGTGGCCCTGCAGGATACGATGTCCTTGCCGGGGGCGCTGATGTCCGGCTTAACGGTGCCGTCCCTGTTGGGGCCCCGGGAGCTGAACGACGCGATCACGTCGCTCTTATCCGTCGCTCCCACGGTGAGGGCATCCGGCGAATCGGCGGGGCAGGCGATGGTCTTCGAGCCCGGGCCGCTGTTGCCCGCGGCGATCACCATGATCTTGCCCTTCTGGACCGCGGCCTTCACGGCATCGTCCATGGACTGGGCGTGCTGGGTCGAGCCCAGGGACATGGAAATTATGCTCGCATCTGTGCTTGCCGCGTACTGAATTCCCGAGATGATCGTGGACAGGCTGCCCGAGCCGTCCTTGCTGAGCACCTTGACGCCTACGAACTGGACTTCTGGGGCGACGCCCTTGTACTTGCCGTTGGAAGCGGCGCCGTTACCCCCGATTATTCCCGCGCAGTGGGTGCCGTGGCCGAAGTCGTCGTAGGGCGTATCCTTGTTATTGACGAGGTCTTTCCACTGGGTGATCCTTCCCTTAAGGTCCGGATGGGTGCCGTCGATGCCCGTATCGACCAGGGCTACCTTGACGCCCTTGCCCGTGTATCCCATGTCCCACACCTGCGGGGCGCCGACGATAGAGGCGGCCTTATCGAGGGTCACGTGGAAGGTGATGTCCTTTTCAACGTATTTTACGCCCTTGAGCGAGCGCAGCCTCGCGGCGGCATCCTCGCCGGGGACGTTGATCGCCATGCCGTTGATCAGATCATACTTATAAAGCACGGTCGCATCGTTCTCGGCCGCGAAGGTCGCCACCTGGTCGTCCATCACGCCGGAGAGGTCCTGGTCTCCGTTGAAGACGACGATGTAATTACCGTTGTCGCTCGGGGTGGAGTCGACTTGCGGCATGCTAGCATTCACAAGCAGAACGCTGGCCAGTAGCATTACGCATACGGCAGCGACTAGTAGTATACGTTTTTTAATTGGTTACTCCTCCTTCACTTGTAACCGTAGAAATAACGGTATCATATAAATACTTTCTAAATCAGGCATATAAAATTCAAATGCAATCCGTTAAAACAGCAAAACAACTTTAAACTATGCTATGTCTCCTGTTTAAATAATTGGCTTCATTATAGCGTTATTTATCCAATATAGTATATATTTGGGCATTGTTTACCAAACGTTAAAAAAAGGCCTCAATGCCATCGGATAAAAATAGTTAGGCGGGCGTTGCGCCCGCTTCTCCGATATTTAAGTGATAATTTATATACACGTATCCGGGCGGGGCTAAAATGGGAGTCGACTCGCCCCCATCTTCCGCCTCTTTTTATTATAGAAGCCGGTCCGGCTGTTTGGCGTCCGGCTTTGGCACGATGGGCTTACCCATGAACTTGATGCGCTCCTCGATGAGTACTTTGCCCCTCGGCGAGATGCCGAAGATGGGTATGGAGTCGCCCACCCTGCATAGGGCCTTTTCCGCCCCCGCCTCTCTAATATGTTTAGAGGCACATCCCGTCGCGACGTCCGCGTGCTCGAAGACGAGGGCCGCCTGGTTTTTAGGCATGCCCGTCACGTGGACGACGAAAGTATAAATGCTGACTCCGGGGTGCTGCTTTTCGAGCTGTTTCGTTATTTTTGCCGTGGAGCCGTCGATAATGGAGACGGCAATGTTCTTGAAGCCCATGCCGATGGCCTTTTTAACCCCATCGACCTGGTCGATGCGCGCCGCCCGGGGGTCCAGCACGTTATCGCGGCCCACCCTATCGATCAGCTCAGGTATCGGCGTTGTGCTCACGAGGCCCGAGACGCGGCCGCCGATGCCCTGGACCATGTCCGGGTCGGTGACTATCAATGTGCCACAGCCCTCGCAGACGAGAACAGCCGCATCGACCTTTTTTTGACGGATGGCCGTGCAAATGATCTCCGAGACGCCGAACGACAGGAAATCTTTCATCGATAAAACCCTGTTGGGCGTGCACATGCCGAAGTCATCGATCCTGAACTGGATGTTCTGTGCGATGACGCCCTTATCGATCTTTTTAATGCCCCTGTGCTTGTCGAAGATGGGGCAATATGCCAGCAGGGGCTCGCCCACTTCTGCGACTTTACCGTCCCTGACGACTATGCGGGCCTTGCCCAGGCCCTCGATGACATGCTCGTCCATTAGATACTCCCTGAGTTAGGCATAATAAACATCAATGTTTAAGGCTTTTTTGTTGGTATGCCATAATGAGGCGGCTCGGGGTGTACTTTTTTTATGAACCTGAAGTCAAAGATCTCGCCCTCCGCCACGGGCCGGGATATGTATCCCAGCTTTCGGAGTACCTTGACGAAGCCCATAGTCGAAGCCACGTATTCCGGGGGGAGGGCGCTGCAATACTTGGGAGATATCCTATATGCCTCGAGCACGAAATCAGGGTCCACTATCTGGGTAAGGCCCGCCACAATTTCGGCGGCCTCGCGGGGTTTTTCCCGTATGAAGTTACACGCCCTCTCGTGCAGTTCCAGGAAAGCTAGTATCGTGCTCTCGGATCCCATGAACTCGCTTCGCGCGACGATGCCGTAGCTGGGGTTGTTCGGCCACAGCCTGTGGGGCGGTATTACGATCTTGGCCCCGCAGAAGCGTTTTGCTGCGACGGCCAGGGGCGGCGTGCCCGCGGCGGCCGGTATCTCCCCATCGACCATGGCGTCCAGCACGAAGTCGGCCCACGGGTAGTTCTTCACCTCAATATCGAGCCCCAGGCTATCGACCAGGTCCCGGGCTATGACGTCGTGGATGGAGCCTCTGGGCGGGGTGCCTATGGCCTTGCCCTCGAACTGCGACAGTACTGCGGCCACGTCGCCCAGCTCATCGATGCCCTTGTACTCCTTTTGTGCGAGCATCACGGTACCTTCGACATGGCCTCCCGCGATGCACTTGAAATGTATACCCCGTGTTATGCCGACGATAACGGGCGGTAGGCCGATATAGCCCAGGTCGATCTCCTTGTTCTCGAACGCCCGCACGATGTCCGGCCCGGAGGCGAAGAGCTTCCACTCGGCGTCTATTCCGGCCTTCAGCAGCCAATCCGTGCCCTCCAGGATGAAAGACGTGTGGTAGACGGTCGAAAGGTGCCCGATGGTGAGGGGCTTCAAGACGGTCATTATAATGAAAATATGCCTCGAAAGGCATTAAAGCTAATCTCGGGGGGAAAATTAACTCTGGCATTCCTCGTCGATGCAGCTTAAGATCTTAACGCCCTTTTCGTCAACGTCGATCTTGATGAGCGTCTGCACGTCGTAGCCCAGCTCCTCGATGATCTTCTTGCCCTCGCCCCTCTCGATGACGACAACGATGTCCTGGATGACGGCGCCGGCCTGCTCCAGCGCCTTGATGACCGCCTTGAGCGTGCCTCCCGTGCTAATGACGTCATCTATGATTAGCACTCGGTCGCCCTTGTTTATACCATTTAAATAAAGCTCGCCTTTTGAATACCCGGTCATCTGGTGAACGGCGATCTCGCCGGGAAGCTCATACTTACGCTTGCGGATTATTATAAAGGGAATGTCCGTGATCGTCGATAGCGCTGCGCCGAGAGGCAGCCCCATCGCCTCTATCGTTACGATCTTGTCGACGTCCAGGTCGGCGTTCTTCACGATACAGGCTATGACCTCCCGTAAAAGCTCTGGCCTCACCAGGGGCACGCCATCGGAGATGGGATGGATGAAATAGTTATACGCCCCTCTTTTCACGATGGGGGCGTTTTTCATGGTCTCCCTAAGGTTCTTAAGCATCACACCACGTCCAGGATGCTCTTCAAGTCCGCCACGTAGGCCTCGATGACCTCCTCCGTGACGTGCGGCATGACGACCATGCGGAGGGCCTCGGGCCTCGAGGTCGTCGAAACGTACCAGCCCATGTCGCAGAGGCGCTTTCTCACCGTTTGGGCGTCCGGCACCTTAAAGGTAACGATGTTCAGCACGGGCTTGATGACGGGCTCCAGGCCGAGCGCCTTCATCTTTTTGTGGAGGAGCATCGTGTTGTCCATGCACTTCTTGACGATGAGGCGGTACCCGTCTTTTCCCAGGTATCGCATGACCGCGTAGGTGGCCGCCACCGAGGCGCCGCTCCTGGTGCCGGCAAGCGATGACTGGACCTGCGATGTCAAATATTCGGCGCTTATTTCGAGCGACCTCATGTGGCGCTCGTTACTATAGAGTAAGCCGCCCGATGGTATCGTGCTCATGCCCATCTTATGCGGGTCGATGGCGATGGACATGACGCCGGGCAGCTCGAAATCGAAGGGGTAATGGCACGAGTCCTCCAGGAACGGTATGACGAAGCCGCCGAACGCCGCGTCGACGTGCAGGAATAGTTTCTCGTCCTGCGCCAATTTACTTATGGCGGGCACGGGGTCCACCTGCCCGAACTCGGTGGTGCCGGCCACGGCCACCAGGGCGATGGTATTTTTGTCTGCCAGTCCCGCCATGGCGTCGACGTTAACTTTTAAATCGTCGTCCAGCGGCGCCCTCTTTAGCGCCACGCCGAGAAGCTGGGCCGCCTTGTCGAAGGAATAGTGGGCCGACTCCGGCAGCACGATGTTGGCACTGCCCGGGTCTACGCCCTTGAGCTGGCGCGCCGTGCGCAGCGCCTGGATGTTGCTCTCCGTCCCGCCCGTCGTTATGTAGCCTGAAGCCGAAGACAAATGTAGAAGCCCGCCCAGCATGCCTATGCAGGCCTGCTCGAGCGAGTCCGTCCCGGGAAAAAGCTTGGGGTCGCCCAGGTTAGAGACGATGAAATCCCTGTGCGCCTTCATGGCGATGGGGTGGGGGGTCGTGCACATGGAGCTGAGCACGCGCTCGTACGGTATATTTTTATGCGCCGCGTCCTCGAGCTCCCTCAGTATCGTACTTTCGTCGACCCCATATTCCCTCACGATTTACACCACTTTTTTCCTGGCCGCGTCCAGGATGATCTCGTGCTCGGTCCTGGCGACCATCTCCCTCACGGTCTCCACGGCATCGATGTTGGCGGATATGCTCGTGATGCCCATGGCGACGAGCCGTTTTGCTACGTCGGGCCTGCTGCCCGCCTGGCCGCATATCGACGTCTTCACGCCCGCCTTGTTGCACCGCTCGATGACGTACTCTATTAATTTTAATACGGCCGGATGCAGCTCGTCGTACAGGTCCGCCACATTCTCGTTGTTGCGGTCCACGGCCAGCGTGTACTGTGTCAGGTCGTTCGTGCCGAACGATACAAAGTCTAATCCTTCCTTTATAAAGTCATCGATGACGATGGCGGAGGCGGGGACCTCGACCATTATGCCGACGTCCACCTTCTCCAGGTCGATACCGCACTCGCATATGAGCTCCTTCGCCCGCTTGAACTCGCGCGGGTGCTGCACCAGCGGCAGCATGATGCCTATGTTGTCGTAGCCCATCTCGAACAGCTTCTTGAAGGCAGCCATCTCCAGCTTGAAGTGCTCCGTCTCTCTCAAATCCCGGCGGATGCCCCTCATCCCGAGCATGGGGTTATGCTCATACGGCTCGCCTTCTCCGCCCTTCATGGCCCTGAACTCGTCCGTCGGGGCGTCCAGCGTCCTCACCCAGACCGGCTTCGGGTAGAAGGCGTCGGCCACGGTGCGGATGCCCTTTACGAGCTCGCCGACGTACTCGTCGGAGCGCCCGCTCTGCATGTATACCTTCGGATGGGTGTTAAGGCCCAGGATCATGTGCTCTATCCTGAGAAGGCCCACGCCGTCGGCCATGGTGGCCTTTGCCCGCTCCGCCGCCTCTGGGATGGACACGTTCACCTTGACCTCCGTAGCAGTAATAGGCTTCGTCACGGTCACTGCGACGGCCCTGGCCACTTCGGCGGCCTTCTCCTCTGGCTTTGCGAGGGCGCCCAGGAGGACGTGGCCCTTCTCGCCGTCCACGGTCACGACCTGGCCGTCCTGGAGGGCCCTCGTGGCCTCCCTGGTGCCCACCACGGCGGGCGTCCCCAGCTCGCGGGACACGATGGCTGCGTGGCAGGTCATGCCCCCCTCGTCCGTCACTATGGCCGCAGAGCGCTTCATGGCCGGGACCATGTCCGGCGTGGTCATCTTAGTAACTAATATGTCGCCTTCGAGCACCTTGTCCAGCTCGCCCATGCTCTGGACGATCTTTACCTTGCCGCTGACGACGCCCGGAGAAGCGCCCAGCCCCTCGAGGATGACCTCGCCCGACGCCAGGCCGCCCCTGGCCTCGCGCTTCTGGATCGTGGTGATGGGCCGGGACTGTAATAAATAAATATCGCCGTCGGTGACAGCCCACTCGATGTCCTGCGGCTTGCCGTAGTGCTCCAGCACGATCTGCCCGAGCTTCGCCATCTTCACGATGATGTCGTCCGGCAGCACCTGTACGTTCTTCTTATTTTCGGGCACGTCCAGCTTCTTATTTCTCCTGGTCTTCTTATCCTTTATTATCATGGTCTGCTTGGTGGCGATCTTTTTTTGTTTTATCTCGAAGTTCTTATTGTCCACGATGTAGGTGTCGGGCGATACGGCGCCCGATACCACGGACTCGCCGAGGCCCCAGGCCGCCTCGATGATGGTGACGTTTTCGCCGGTGGTCATGTGGTTCGTGAACAGGACGCCCGCCTCCTCGGCATCAACCATTTTTTGTACCACAACGGCGATGCTCACCTGCTCGTGGGGGAACTTCTGCTCCACCCTATAATAAATAGCCCTGGCGCCATAGAGAGATGCCCAGCATTTCTGGACGTCCTTCACCAGCTCGTCCGCCCCGCGGACGTTAAGGAACGTCTCCTGCTGGCCCGCGAAGCTGGCCTCGGGCAGGTCCTCGGCCGTGGCGCTCGACCTCGCCGCCACGTAGACCTCCTCGCCCTCGCGCTTGCACAGCTCGGCATAATAGTCCCGGATGGCCTTTTCTATATTTCCCGGCATGGGCGTGCCGATGATGAGCTTTTTGGCCGTTTCCGCGGCCTTGTCCAGGGCCTTGGGGTCGTCTACGTTGATCTTCAGGCCTTCGAACAGCCGGTCCATGATGCCGGTCGTCTCGATGAATTCCCTGAATGCCTGGGCCGTTACCACGAAGCCCCGGGGCACGGGGAGCTCGGCATTGATCATTTCTCCCAGGCTGGCGCCTTTGCCGCCCACGATGGGGATGTCCGAATTCCTGACGTCTTCAAGCCAGACGACGAGCCTGTTCGACGGCCGTGCTACTTCCTTTGATACTGCTTTCGCCTTCATGATCATCTCTCCAGAAAGCGTATGGCTTTCCTGCGTTTCTTATCATAGTTCTGTATGGCCGTGTCCATTATGGATACGACGTAGTCCTGGGGCACTCCGAGCTCTGTCCCTATGCGGATAAAATACAGGTATTCGATGGCCCGGTTCATCGACCGGTAGGATTTGACGGCTTCCACGAGCGTCACGATGCCGGAGAATACGTGGATGAACGCCAGCGTGGGCGTCACCCTGCCGTGCTCGATCCTCGATATTGATTCCCTGCGGAGCCTCATGATGCGGCTCAGCTCCTCCTGAGTCAGGTACATTTTTTCCCTGTACCCCTGGATGATCGTGCCGCGGTCCTGGGCGTTGACGATCTCGCCCGCTATGACCTTGGCCTTATCCAGGATCCACTCCGGCGCGTACATCATAAAAATCCTACACTGTTTAGAATCGAAGTATGTTACATTAGATGTAACGTTTCTGTAAATTAAAATAAGGTTTTACGGATATTTAACCGTTATGTGACATATCATGTAACATATTTTTAATATCAGGGCTTATACGGTCGGGGCATATAATGAGATGAATATGGCCAGGCGGGTTGGCCCCGTTAAAAAGGCTATCCGGGTAGGGTTCCGGGCTGGAGCGGCGGCACAGTTACGCTGTCCAGCCCGGGGCTTTTTCCATCCTTCCTCAAACCCACACTGATTTGCTACACAGGTTTTACACTTATGCTAATTGTTCTTTCTACGTTTAGAAAGACCCGGAGGCCCCATGCCACTAAAGACCACGAAAGGCGGCGAGATGCTTCAGGTGCATGAGGTCATAAACGAAGATTAAACTCTTATATTTATAAAATTTACCGAATAAAATAAATAGTATGCTCCTGTTAACTATTATTTTAAGCATAATCGCACGATAACGCCCCTTAACGGGTTAAAAAATGGAAAGTTGGCCTGTGAACGCCATTTCACCGGGGGCCCTTAGATGCTGCCCACGAACTTGGGGCGCTTCGACAGGCTCTCGGCGATGGGCAGGGGCCGAGCCGGTAAATCATTAACGCCTGACGATAGGCGCTTTATTAATTCCTCCACGGTCATGTCGACCTTCGCGGGCTTATTCGGGAGTGACTCGGCGCGGACCACCACGGGGAACTTTTCCTTGCCCATCTCGGCATCGCCGATCGTTACCACATAGGGTATCCATTCCTTAGCCGCGTCCCTGACCTTCTTGCCCACGGTCTCCTCCCGGTCGTCGACGTCCACGCGGTATGGCTTGAGCTTCATGGCCAATTCATGGCAATAGGCTACGTGCCTGTCGCCCAGGGAGATGATGCGCACCTGCGTGGGCGAGAGCCACACGGGCAGCATGGGCACCATGCCCTGCTCGCTTTCCATGAACTCCTTTTCCAGCAAAGCGTAGATGCACCGCTCGATGGCGCCCGAGGGCGAGCAATGTAAAATGGTCGGGTACTTCTTCGTGCCGTCCTGGTCCACGTAAGTGATGTCGTAGCGCTCTGCGTTCTCCACGTCGATCTGTACAGTCGATAAAGCGCTAGCCTTGCCCAAAGAATCAATAAAGTTAAACTCGAACTTAAGCACGAAGTAGAAGAACCGCTGGTCCCACATCTCGATGAGCACGGGCTTTCCGGCCCTCTTCACGAGCCCCTCGATGAAGCTTTTATTCTTCTCATAAAAATCCTTAGTGAAGCGGATGGCGACCTCGTAGTCATTCAGCGCGAGCCCTATGGCCCCCAGGGTGTCGATGCACATCTCGAACTGGTCCCCGAACTCGCTGACCGCGCCGGCCATGTCGCCGCACAGCGTGTGCATGTCGGGCATCGTAAAGGCCCTCAGCCTGCGCAATCCCACGAGCTCGCCCCGCTGCTCCTTCCTGAACGAGTACCTCGTGAGCTCGATCATTTTTAGCGGTAAATTCTTATAGGAGATGGTCATGTCGTGGCTCATCAAGAACTGGCCGAAGCAGGCGGCGAACCGTAAGAACAGGTTCTTCTTGTCGGCGACGACAGTGTACTGGCGGGCGGGGAACCTGTCAAGATATTTCTTGAGGGTCGGGTGCTCCATGTCATACATGATGGGCGTCTCGACCTCCATGGCGCCCTTCTTCGTGGCCTCCAGTAACACAAAATTCTCCAAAAGGTTCTTGACCATGCGGCCTTTGGGGTAGAATCGCATGTTCCCCGGGTCGCTGCCGGGCTCGTAGTCCGCGATCTCCAGGCGCCTCATCAGCTCGACGTGCGGCGGGACCCGGTCCACGGCCCGCTTCTTGGCCATCTCGTAGTCCACGAATGTCTTCAGCTTCTCGTGCCCCTTATAATCGAACTCCTTAGGGTCCTTTAACTGGCCGTCCATGTCCAGGACGTAGAAATAGCTCTTGAGCTTTTCCTCTGCCTTGAGCGCCTCGGAGACCACCTCGAGCTTTTCGCCCGCGCAGATGTTGATCGTTTCGGCCCCTTCCGGGCGGATGTTGCGGGATAATTCAGAAAGCGGGTGGCCTTTACACTTGATGGTGAAAGTCTTGTACCATCCGAAGGGAGCGCGCCTGGCCTCAAAGCCTTTGGCTTTAAGGGCCGCCTCCAGGCCCGTCAGGACTTCGACGGCCACTCTGGGCGAGGAAAGGTTGGAGCTGAGGTGGGCGTAAGGGTAGAGCATGACGCGGGTGGCCTTGACCTGCCCGGCCATCTTGAGGATGGACTCGACACCCTTGTCTATGACGTATTGTGGGCTGGCCTCGTCGGGCTTTTCCACCGCGATGAAGGCCGTGAGGGCGTCCTCCATCCTGCCCGACTTCATGCCATCGCCGATCTTCTCCGCGACCGGCGTGCTTTTTTTGACTTCATACTCGATAAAATCGGAATGGATGAGTAATAATTGCATTCTTCCACCTTGATGGTAGAAGATAAACAACATATTCCATTATAAAATTTGGGGTATGGGGGCCCTGCGATGTAATTATCCAAAACCTTATGAGTATTGAGCATACATTAGTCAAAACACTACCGCAGCCATGCAGGTGGGATTATCATGAAAGTCCTTATAACCGATCCGATTTCTGACGAAGGCATAAAAATATTAAAGGCCGAGCCCGGCTTACAGGTGGACGTCGAGACGAAGCTCACGAAGGAGCAGCTTCTCGAGAAGATCAAGGATTACGATGCTTTGATCATTAGAAGCGAGACGCAGGTGACGAAGGAGGTCATCGACGCGGCCCAGCATTTGAAGATCATAGGCCGCGCCGGCGTGGGGATCGACAACGTGGACGTGCCCGCCGCCACGGCGAAGGGCATCATCGTCGCCAACGCCCCGGAGGGCAACACGATCGCGGCCTGCGAGCACACCATCGCCATGATGCTCGCCATGTCCCGGAACATCCCGCAGGCGAACGTCTCGCTGAAGAGCGGCAAGTGGGAGCGCAGCAAGTTCATGGGCATCGAAGTGCTGGGCAAGACGCTAGGCATCATCGGCATGGGCCGCATCGGCGGCGAAGTGACGAAAAGGGCCCGATGCATGGGCATGGAAGTGCTCGCACAGGACCCGTTCACCACGCCCGAGCGCGCAAAGGACCTTGGCGCAAGGCTGACGACCCGGGACGAGATCTATGAGAAAGCAGACTATATCACCGTCCATACGCCCCTCATACCGGAAACCAGGCACATGATCTCCACGGCCCAGTTCGAGAAGATGAAAAAGGGCGTGCGCATCATTAACTGTGCCCGCGGGGGCATCATAGACGAGGCCGCTTTGTTGGAGGCCCTTAAGAGCGGTAAGGTCGGGGGGGCCGCGCTGGACGTCTTCGAGAAGGAGCCGCCCGTGGGTAGCCCGCTTCTGGAGCTGCCCAATCTCATCGTTACCCCCCACCTGGGCGCGTCCACCAAGGAAGCCCAGATCAGCGTGGCGGTCATCATCGCCGAGCAGGTGCTGAACGCCTTTAAAGGCCTGCCAGTGACTACGGCCCTCAACATCCCGATCATGAAGGCGGAAACGATGGAGAAGATCAAGCCGTTCCTGCCGCTGGCCGAGAACCTCGGCCGGTTCAGCGCCCAGCTGGTCGTCGGGCGCATCAAGGAGATCGACGTGACCTACAGCGGCGAGATCACGCAGAAGGACGTGTCCCTGGTGACCATCGCAGTGGCCAAGGGCATCCTGGACGTGAAGAAGGGCGAGCTGGTCAACTACGTCAACGCGAAGGCCGTCGCCAAGGACTACGGCATCAATATCGTCGAGTCCAAGACGGGGGCCGTGGGCGATTACACCAACCTCATCACGGTGACGCTTAAGACGGACGGCATGCAGCGCAAGGTGCAGGGCACGATATTCGGCAATAAGGACGCCCGCATAGTGGGCATCGACGAGTACCGCATCGACGCCACGCCGGCGGGGTACATGATCGTGACCATGCACAAGGACAGGCCGGGCGTCATCGGCAACGTGGGCACCATCCTGGGCAAGAACGACATCAACATCGCCGGCATGGTCGTGGGCCGCGAGGCCGTTCGCGGGGAGGCCATCATGATCCTGAACGTGGACGATGCCGTGCCGCAGCCCGTTTTAAAGGAAATGATCGACAAGGCCGGGCTGTACGATGCCTACTACGTGAAGCTGTAAAAAAGGCGGGGCTAAAGCGCCCCGTAACCCCTTTTTGATTCTTCTCCTATTTTGGGATGGGTTTTATCTCCTGCCCTGATTTGCCTGGCATGCGACTCACGCACATCCCCCCGGTTTGTAGCACAAAGTCACAAAAATTTTTTTATATGCAAGGCACTAAAACACTAAATCACGGCTCGGATGCCTGACGATTAAGTCACGAAACAACATCCCGAATGGCTCGAAATCCCTAAAAGGTTAAGTCCCGAGAGACGGCATAACCACGATTGTTTTTCCGAGGCCCAGGTGGAGTATCGTCCCCGTGTGATAGACTATGCTACTGTATAGCTGTTAATACCCGGTCTTATGCCGTACTCGTGATTCATGGTTTAGCACCGTTCATGCTTTCGGGAGGTTGTTTCGTGACTTAATAGTTAGGCATCCTGGCCTTCGTGCCGTTCGTGCCTTACGTGGGTATAAAAATAGTTTTGTGACTTAGTGCTACAAACCGGGGGATGTGCGTGAGTCGCTTTGAACGATGAAGGATTAAACCACGAGCATGGAACCACTAGTCTCCATAGTTCAAAAACCGATTCCATCAGCGCGTCACGCATGAAAGGGTAAACGTTAACATCGCTGAACCAGGGCATCTTTCATCAACGATACAATACAAAAACACAATCCGAAAAGTGGAAAAGCCTTTATTTTATTATCCCCGCGAAGAACATGACCTCCCAGGCCTCATAGAGGGCGGCGACCGCCAGTATGATCAGCGAGGGCAGCGTGATCTCCGCGATGGTGCCGAAGAACATGTTGGTCACGAAGGTCACGGCAGCCGCATAAAGCACATCTCCAGAGGTATAAGCGCTACCTACGCTCGACATGGGCCCGGTGCTCAGCCCGACCTGTGCCGCGTTAAGCATGAATAGCTGCGCCTGCGGGTAGGCGATGGCGATGAGCGCCCCCAAAATAACTATCCCGAAGTAGTAGGCGTTTGTTAGCAGGAACAATTTTTTATCCTTCGTGAAGATCTCCCTGATATCGTTTACCAGTTTCATGGTTCTCTACCTTGTACTTGTGATATTCTTATAACCAATTGTTATAAATATATAACATGATGTTATAGGATAATAACGTTTTAAATAAAAATCTATCGCTAATGAAGCGTAATTTCAGAAAGCTTTAAATAGTTATAATTTGTTATTTATTTCTAACATTATGTTATGATTTGGTAACATGGGTATTTCATATGATAGATCCGGTCGAGGATGATGCGGAATGAGCTTAGAACATTCGGTATTCGGCCATAAGGCAACTTCCGGGGACTTCTATTTGGCCGCCCTCTGGCTGGGCTCGACGGCCTTCGTATTCCTCGGGCTATCGCTACTAGCTTTGAGTATGGATGTCGAGTGGCTTTTGGTAGTATATGGCCTTTTTATCGCGCCGGCTCTTTTCTTCCTGCGCCCCGACCTAAAAGCCCCGATCAACGGAGTAGTCTTTAAAAAGTTCGAGCTGTTGATGCTGTCGATCATAGCGCTGGCTACCTGGATATTCGTATCGGTCCTATGGTTCAGGAGCTTGTGGGCCGTACCAGTTACGTTAATATTGCTAGGCGTCATGGCCCTGATCCTCTGGCTGCCTGGCTATGCGGGGAGTGGAGTGAACCCGGATGAGGACGAGCGGCTGAGGAAACTAGAGGCCTTTTCAAGCGCAGATGCCTTTAACATAACGTTCGCGTTCACAGTCTTGCTATTCCTGATAGGCTTCTCCAGTGTCATAGCGATGGATCTCCGCCAGGCATTCACCATACTGGTATTGCTCTTCATTTTTACCAGATCGATATCGATTACTTATTACTATAGAAGGGGTGATATCGAATGAGCGATAAAGACCGCTATGAGGAATTCAAGAAACGAATGCGGCGAGATAATACCCTCTTTTTAGCCATTCTTACCCTGTTTGGGACTGCAGCGCTAGTCGAATACTGGGTCGGTATCGGCGGCATGATCTTTACGATCACGGCCATGATGTTCGTTGCGTTAGCGGCCGTTGCGATAATGCGTATGGTTATGGCTGACCGCATGCTCAAGAACCTGCCTGAATACGTGCCAGACGAGCGGTCGAAAAAAATCGATGACTATGCCCGCTCGCGCTCGTGGCAGGTTACCTTCAGCCTAGTCTGCCTGCTGGTAGGGCTGGCCGCTTTCCATATAATGGATCTCGGCACTCACTTTTCACTGATATTAATATTTTTGGTGATGGGCTATAGCTGGATGGCTTTCAAGTGGTACTATGGCCGTAAGGGGGACGTGGAATGAGCTTTCCGAATAAAAAGACGAGGCGCATGAACCGGATGAAATATTTGGAGCCCGCCATTTTTGGCATGGCCACACTTGTAGTCCTTTTCGTTCTCTGGATCACAGGATATTGGTTTAACGATTGGCTATTGAAGCTCGCCCTCGCCATGGGCGTGGCGAATTTAGGGGTTGCGGCGGTCTTTTATATACAGTATCGCCTTTCACCCGATGTCCCGAGGGCTGATGAGCGCACGCAAACACTAAGTATGACGGCCATTATGTTCTCGTGGCTGCTGTCGCTGGGTTTCGTAGGTGTCTTAGGCCTGCTGGCATATATGGGCATGGTTAATATATCCGCGTGGCATGCGCTCGGGTCGACCAGCCTATTCATGGTCGCTTCGGCAATCCTGCTCAACCTGCTCTTCAGGTTAAGAAGCGCGCAGGTGGCTAAAGAGGATGAAAAGGAGCTTACATGAGGACGCGCATCAAGGAGTTCAGGGCCCGCTACAACCTGACGCAAGAGGACCTGGCGAACCTGGTGGGCGTCCGCAGGGAGACCATCGTATTCCTCGAAAAGGGCAAGTATAATCCTTCATTAAAGCTGGCCCATGACGTCGCGAAGGCCTTACATTCGACCATCGACGAGCTATTCATATTCGACGATGGAGAGGGGAGCATCGTGGAGGAGCGATGAGCCCGAACATTGGTCAGATTTAAATCCTCAACGGTCTTATTAGATGGTCAATAAATGGAGGCATCCACATATCGGTGACACCCCGGGATAACGCGGTATTCGAGGCGGGTATCAAGCTGGGAGCGCTCTATCATCAATTCGTCGGGGCCCCGGTAAACTTAAAGACAGCTAAGAGCCTGGAACGGGCCATCGAGCAGAGCATCTCAGTGCAGCCATTCGTCAAAAGTATAAGTGTAAAAATCGACCGGGAAATGGTCAAGGAGAGTTTGAGCGCGTTCGGCTATACGGAGCTAAAGGGCACGATGCTCAAGGTGGACGCCATCATCAAATATGAAAATTATGAAGTATCGGTGGGCATGTCATTTAAGGACCAATACCCGCTGATGTACGTCAAGGACGTGAAGGAGGTATAACATGAACTTTACTGAAAGGATCGCGGGCATGATCACAAAGCCCGACGATGCGACTAAGGACATCGCGGGCGACCCGAGGATCGAAGAAGGCCTCATGATAGTGGGCATCTATGTGATCCTCACGGTGCTGGCTACATATCTTTCCTTTACTAGGATCAAGTATACGGGCAGCATCCAGGGCATAGACGCTTCGACGCTGGCCACGTTCACGCTCATTGCCGGGATCGGGGGCGCCATCGTCATCTCGTTGATAGGCTGGCCGATCATCACGGGGGCCGCCCATCTCCTGTCGATGTTCTTCGGCGCCGAAGGGAAGTTTTACCCGAACATGATGACGCTGATCGGGTACACCGCAATACCGCTCATCGTCATTTCGGTCTTTTCCATGATATTGACCCTGCTGACGCCGGTGACCGTCATCGACATGACCACGGGCGCGCAGGCTGCCACTTCGGGCATCTTCAGCAGCCCTATACAGATCCTTGGCATGGTCATCACGCTACTGGGCTCGATCTGGACGGCCTACATGATGCTCTATGCCGTCAAGAACGGCGAAAAGCTGGCCATTAAAAACGCCCTGATAGTCGTCGGAGTGCTATTCATATTGAACCTGCTGCTCACGTACGGGGCCCTCGTGCTAACTTTGTTCACGGCCGGATAAATTTAAAAGCTTTTTTATTCTTTTTTATACTTTTACGTATACGTCGTCCCCCTCGACCTTTACCTCGTAGGTGACCAGCGGGCTGTCGGAGACGGCGAGAGCCTTCCCTGTGGCCACGTCGAACTTGGAGCCATGCCGGGGGGGCATGTGATGACGTTGCCTTCGATGGTGCCGTTGGACAGCCTGTAGGCCATGTGTGGACATTCGTCCAGGAACGCGTGCCATGGCGTCAGCGGCGATAACGGGATTTAAGAGAACATGGAACCACGGGTACAGGATGCTTGCGGCTATGGGAATGCCTATCGCGTTATAAATGAACGCCCGGAAAAGGTTCATAAAAACAGGTCAGTAAAATTATAGGTGCCTATTATGGAAAGGTTCATGGCAAATTTGTGCTAAAGCATGACCTTCTCGGACTTCATCCTATAATATTCAAATAATTCTTCGCCCCAGTTAAGCGATGATTTATTAAAACTCATCAAGTTACAATGGACGTCAAAAAAATCATTTTTTGATGGCAACGATAATGCCATGCAAACATCTGTGACGATAAAAGCGATCTTTATGTTTTCTTTTACCTGGGTTTCGGCTGTTTTAGTAACTATTGATTGTGTTGGTTGTTTGTTTTGTGTTGTTTTTTGCTTGTGTTCTTGTTTGTTGTTGCGTAGCCTTTATCTGTTGATAGTTACTTGTTAGTAACTAT
>Ga0315282_10000742_pt1 | contig 63690 bp, 52 predicted proteins | sample YL17G07_20_MG_FD_203693 | JGI IMG/M metagenome (GOLD analysis project Ga0315282, IMG submission 203693) | Sediment microbial communities from Yellowstone Lake, YNP, Wyoming, USA - YL17G07_20 | ecosystem: Environmental > Aquatic > Freshwater > Lake > Sediment | place: USA: Wyoming | collected...
GGAGCACCTCAAGGTTTGACGCCCTAAAGAAATGGTCGAGGGCCACCTCGATCCGCTCGGGAGTATAGACCTTGCCTTCCTTCAAACGGTCTCTGAGATCCTCCGTGGAAAGGTCCACATTGACGATTTGGTCAGCCTCTGCAATCACACTGTCCGGAAGACGCTCCCGAACCTTGACCCCTACGGTCTTTTCAACCGTGTCGTAAAGAGTCTCAACGTGCTGAATATTCAATGTGGTGATGACATGGATCCCGGCAGCAAGAATGTCTTGCACATCCTGATACCGTTTATCATTGCGGCCTCCAGGAACATTGGTGTGGGCAAGCTCATCCACGAGGGCGACCTGGGGCTTCCGGGCCAGGATCGCATCCACATCCATCTCTTCGACGACAATGCCTCGGTACTCTTGTCTGCGACGGGGAATCATTTCAAGACCTTCGAGGAGCCTTTCGGTCTCTATTCGGCCGTGAGTTTCAACAAGACCTGCGACCACATCAATCCCCTCTTCCTTGAGCCGACGGCCTTCGAGAAGCATCTGGTAGGTCTTTCCAACACCTGCAGCGTAACCCAGATAGACCTTTAGCCGTCCACGCTGGCTGCGGCGAATCATCCAAAGGAAGGTATCGGCTTTGTTTTCAACACCGTTCATCGTCTGCCCTCAAGGTCAAGGTTAAGCATCAACACATTTACTCGCGGCTCACCCAATATTCCAAGAGTCCTCCTCTCCGTATGCTCTTCAATCTTTCTTAGAACAATCTCAACACTCGTGCTCCTGGCCTTCGCCACCCGTCTGGCCTGGAGCTGTGCGTTCTTGACACTAATGTGGGGATCAAGACCGCTGGCTGAGGCGGTCACAGCATCCGCAGGCACCGTCGCGTCAGGGGCAAGATTGTTTTCGGTCCTATATTCGATTACTCGCTGCCTCAACTGCTCCACCAATTTTTTTGCAGTCGGTCCGAGATTACTTCCGCCCGAACCGCCACCATCGTAACCTTGTCCTGCTGCAGAGGGGCGAGGATGAAAATACTTTGGATCGGTAAACCCTTGGCCGATAAAGCTCGATCCAACGACTTTCCCGTCTCGCACGAGAAGCGAACCATTGGCCCTGGCGGGGAACAGTCCCTGGGCAAAAACCCAGATGATCAAGGGATAAATTCCACATAGAATGATGGCCAGGGACAATGTGGCGATCAACGAAATGCGAAGTTCTCGAATGAGATCTTTCATGAACCTTTCCCTTCTATTCTCATACAAAGTGAAGTGCGTTCACAATCAGGTCTACCAGTTTGATGCCCGGAAACGGAATGATGACTCCACCGAGGCCATAAATCAACAGATTACGTCTTAGGAGTACCGCCGCACCGAGGGGACGGAAACGAACCCCCCGCAAGGCAAGCGGTATGAGAGCGATGATGATCAGAGCATTGAAAATGACGGCACTCAGGATTGCGCTGAAAGGGGATTGCAGATGCATGATGTTCAGGGGAGCGATGACCGGAAATACTCCCACGAGCATGGCCGGAATGATGGCGAAGTATTTGGCCACATCATTGGCGATGCTGAAGGTTGTCAGCGCCCCACGCGTAATCAACATCTGCTTGCCGATCTCAACAACTTCGATCAATTTGGTCGGATTCGAATCGAGGTCCACCATGTTTCCGGCTTCTTTGGCCGCCTGGGTCCCCGTGTTCATGGCAACGCCGACATCTGCCTGAGCCAAGGCGGGCGCATCGTTGGTGCCATCTCCCGTCATGGCCACGAGGTGTCCTGTGGCCTGTTCCTTTCGAATCAGAGCCAGTTTATCTTCAGGTTTGGCCTCGGCGATGAAATCGTCCACCCCCGCCTCTTTCGCAATGGCAGCAGCAGTAAGAGGATTGTCTCCGGTAATCATCACGGTCTTAATACCTATTGCACGAAATCGTTCAAAGCGGTCTTTCAGTCCGCCCTTTACGATATCCTTCAGATGGATGACACCCAGGACTCGTGCTCTTTCAGCCACCACGAGCGGGGTGCCGCCGGAGCGAGCAATGGTAGCGACCGACGTTTCTACCTCCACAGGGAATTCACACTCGATGAAGTTCCTCACCATGTCAGCGGCCCCTTTGCGGATCTGCCTGCCATCGAGATCAACCCCGCTCATCCTCGTCTGTGCTGTAAAGGGAATGAACTTTGCATTGGGCGTTTCAGAGATGGAGCGACCTCTCAAGCCATATTGTTTGGCCAGGATGACAATGCTCCTGCCTTCGGGCGTCTCGTCAGCCAACGACGCCAGCTGCGCAGCATTGGCGAGTTCTTCCACCTTCACCCCCGCTGCTGGGAGAAACTCAGTCGCCTGACGGTCTCCTAGAGTGATGGTTCCCGTTTTATCCAGGAGCAACACATCGACATCCCCCGCTGCTTCCACGGCGCGGCCGCTCATGGCCAGCACATTCTTCTGGACCATGCGGTCGATTCCGGCGATCCCTATGGCGCTGAGAAGCCCTCCGATCGTGGTGGGGATCAGGCAGACCAGCAATGCCACGAGTACGGTGATCGTAATAGACACACCCGAGTAAAGTCCAAAAGGTTTCAAAGTCACGATAACGACCAGGAAGATGATCGTCATCGCCGAGAGGAGAATTGTTAGGGCGATCTCGTTCGGGGTCTTCTGTCGTCGGGCTCCTTCAACCAGGCTGATCATACGATCCAGGAAACTTTCACCGGGATTGGCGGTCACGCGAACCTTGATCCGGTCGGATAGAACCCGCGTGCCACCCGTGACTGCGCTTCGGTCACCACCTGCCTCGCGGATGACAGGAGCGGATTCGCCTGTGATGGCCGATTCGTCTACCGTGGCAATACCCTCAATAATCTCCCCGTCAGCTGGAATAATTTCCCCTGCAGAAACGATGAAGAGATCCCCTTTCCGCAACTGTTGGGCAGGAATCCTTTCCGTCGACCCATTGCTCTTGATGCGGTTGGCCATGGCCTGGGTGCGGGTCTTTCGAAGGGACTTGGCCTGGGCCTTGCCCCTACCTTCAGCCATGGCCTCTGCAAAGTTGGCAAAGAACACGGTGAACCAGAGCCAGAGGGCGACCTGAAAAACAAAGCCAAAGGGTTCATCTCTGGACCTGAGGAAAAGTCCAAGCGTGGTAATGGCCGCTCCTACTTCCGTTACAAAGATAACCGGGTTTTTCAGCAAGGATAGGGGGTTGAGTTTCTTAAAAGAATCGACCATTGCCTGTCGAATGATTTCACGATCAAAAAGGGAATGGATTCTTGTAGCCACAGATTCTTACTCCGTCAATAGAGCATGTTTGATCCCGTCATCACGAAATGCTCGACAATAGGCCCCAGTGCCAGAGCAGGAAGGAAGGTGAGCGCCCCTACAATCAGGACTGTTCCAACCAGCACAAGAGTAAATGTCACCCCCCATACAGGGAAACTCCCTCCGGTGGCAGGAATCAATTTCTTTCTTGCCAGGTTCCCGGCCAGTGCCAGGATGGGCACAATCATGACAAATCGTCCGAAAAGCATGGCCAATCCCAGGGTTGTGTTGTACCAGGGGGTATTTCCGCTCAGTCCAGCAAAGGCGCTGCCATTATTGCCTGTTCCGGAGGAATAGGCATACAGGATCTCAGTCAAGCCATGGGGGCCCGTATTGTTTAACCCCGCCAATCCCCATTTGCTTGCGATGGCCCATGCCGAGAAACCAAGGATGCTGAAGATTAAAACCAGAACGGCGAGGACGCTGACCTTCACGTCATAGGACTCGATCTTCTTCCCCAGGTACTCCGGAGTTCGGCCGACCATGAGTCCTGTGAGAAAAACAGCCAGGACCACAAACACCAACATTCCATACAAACCGGCTCCCACCCCTCCAAAGACCACCTCTCCCAACTGCATGTTAAAGAGGGGAATCAAACCACCCAAGGGTGTAAACGAGTTGTGCATTGAGTTCACTGCCCCGCAAGAGGCATCGGTGGTGATCGTAGCGAAGAGGGCAGAATTGAAGATCCCGAAGCGGACTTCCTTGCCTTCCATATTTCCACCCGCAGGGTCCAATCCAAGCGCGTGCAGCCTGGGATTACCGGCACCCTCTGCCCACCAGCTGACCAGAACGCCAGCAAGAAAGAGAATGAACATGGCGGCCCACACCGCCCATCCGTGCTTCTGATTTTTGACCATTCTGCCGAGATAATAGGTGAGACCGCTCGGAATTAGGAAGATGGAAAGCATTTGAAAGAAGTTAGACAGAGGTGTGGAATTTTCATAAGGGTGAGAGGCGTTGGCATTGAAAAAGCCGCCGCCATTGATTCCCAGCATCTTGATCGCCACCTGGGAGGCTACCGGTCCCTGTGCAATCGTCTGGGTTTCCACCTTCTGATTTTCCATGACGGGATTGCCTTTATCATCTTTGATCTCCTGGCCGGCCGCGTCCGTCTTGGCAACCTGAATCGTGAAGGGCTCGACCAATCGGGCCGTCGCGTACGGTTTGAAGTTCTGGATCATTCCCTGGGAGACCAGAAATAGACTGTAAATCATGCAAATGGGCAACAGAAGATAGAGACTCGCACGCACCGAGTCCACCCAGAAATTACCGATGACCTTGGCGGTATGACGCGCAATCCCCCGTACCAGCGCTGCCGCGATAGCGATGCCTGTGGCCGCTGACACGAAATTGTGGAAGACCAATCCCACCATCTGTGAAAAATAAGAGAGAGTCGATTCACCTCCATAGTTCTGCCAGTTGGTGTTCGTGGTGAAGCTGACGGCCGTGTTGAAGGCGAGGTCCGGGCTCACCGGCCCGAATCTCTGCGGGTTCAATGGAAGGAGATGCTGGAGCCTGAGAATGGCATAGGTGAACAATAACCCGACCAGACTGAAGGCAAGCATAGAGATCGTGTATTGCTTCCAATCTTGCTCCTTTTTCGGATCCAAACTGAAAAGACGATACAGCACTCGTTCGATCGGCTTTAATGCCGGATCGAGAAAGGTCTTTCCCTCGGCGTCCAGAACAGAAACGAGGTAGAGGCCTACCGGTTTGGTCAACAGGAGAAGCATCAAGACATATAGGGCCAGTTGAATCCATCCAAAAAGATCCATCGATCTTACTCTCCTTCAAAACTTCTCAGGCCGAAGGACTGTGACAAGCAAATAGGCGATCAGAATCAGTCCTACGATAGTTCCAAAGAGGTTGCTCATTTGTGGGATTCCTCGCCCCTGCCTGCGGTAGGCAGGCCTGCCTCCGAGGCACTTGCCGGTTACAGCTTTTCACACGCATGGACGTATATAGCACAGAGCCAGAAAAAAATGATCGGGATTAAGATATAAATAATGTCAATCACCGGCTTGCTCCTTCGAAATCTGGTCAGCCTTTCTTAACGTGAAACTGAATGTGCTTCCTTCTCCTACGCGGCTCTCAACCTTGACTGTCCCGCCGTGGGCTTCGACAATTTCCTTAACGATAGCAAGGCCAAGCCCCACTCCGGTCCCTGTTTTTCCCTGATCCGGAACTCGGAAAAATTTCTCAAAAATTGTTGCGAGATACTGACCCGGAATGCCTCTCCCGGTATCAGAAACAGAGAAGCGCACCCATTCCTCGTCTGCTCTTGCTGTAACAGTCACTGTTCCTCCCGGTGGGGTATACCTCAGTGCATTCGAGAGCAGATTGGCGAAGACATGATTCATCCGTGTCGTATCCGCCCAGACCTCCGGCAAATCCTTCGGAAACTCCATCGCAAGTGTCACGCCCCGATCCTTGAAATCCGTTTGAAAAGGGCCCAACGCTTCAAGAACCATCGAATGGGGGGAGATCTCGCGAAAATCCATCATCACTTTTCCGGATTCGATGCGGCTGATATCGAGCAGTTCGTTGAGGATAGTGTGCAACCGGTCGCTATCTTCGCGGGCTGCGACCAGAAGCTCGGCCTGCTTGGACGTGAGTCCCCCCACCCTTTCTTCCAGAAGCAAGTGAATGGCCATACGAATGGAGGTCAGCGGGCTCTTCAATTGATGAGAGACGGTGGAGATGATACCTCTTTTCAACTCCTCCTGCTCTCTCTCCTGGGTTACATCCCGAAGGACAAGGACGACGCCTGTCGGCTGTCTTTGATGATCAAGGATCGGAATGGCCTCTGGACGAAAGTAATGTTCTTCTCCCTCCACAAAATGCTGGAAGACCTTCTGCTCTCTTTTGGGCACGATCGTTCGACCAGCCCGCAGAGCTTCTGAGAAGATCTCCCCTGCCCACCGGAGCGGTGAATTCTGGATCTGTTTGTTGGGTTTGAGACCAAAAACGTTCTTGGCCGTCTCCGTTGCAACTTCTACCTTTCCTCCTAGGTCAACGATCGCGACGGCATCAGGCAGACTATTGAAGGTTTGCTCTGTCGCACGTTGGATTCGCATCAGTTTCGTCTGGTCGTTCCGGCGACTTTCGCGAAGGGCTAAGGCCATCTCATTGAATGCCTCCGAGAGCCGTCCAATCTCATCCCGGGAATCGCTCTGAACGACAAGTTCAAGGTCCCCCCGCTTGATGTCCTCGGCAGAACGAGTAAGTCGGCTGATCGGTCGCAGAATCCATCTCCCTGTGAAAAGAACAAACCCGACCGCCACGATCATTCCAACGAATAAGAGGACATACATCCGTCTTCGGGCCGAAGCGGCCCCACGGCGTGCCCGATCATTGGCGTCGCTCATGTTTTTTTGGTTCACGTGAAGGATCTCGTCGGCGGTCTCTTTTATTTGCAGGAACAAGGGCAGTTGTTTGCTGAAATAGGCTTCCCGCTGCTGGTCAATGGGACCTTTCATGCCCTGCACTTCGTGAAGGGACATTTTGTACTGTTTGAATAGTTCCTGAAGACGGGTCGCTTTCTCTCCTTCTCCCGGAACCGTGATATTATTCAGCTCTACCTGGAGTGCCTTCTCAAAGAGGTCCTCATTCTTTTGGATGAGTTCAGTTCCTTTCTGTCTCTCGCCAAGAAAGATAAACAGCATTCCGCTATCCATACGCTCGAGAGCTTCTTTCATGTCCTGGCAGGCAATGACACTGCGGTAGTTCTCGCGGAGGATCACGTCGATGGCTGGTCCCAACTGCGTGAGATGGAGGATGCTTTGGATGCCTATCATTAAGATGATGAGCAGTAATCCACCGAACCCAAGGGATAATTTCTGACGAAGCCCCAGCATTTATTTTCCTCCTTTCTGGTATTCCTAAAGCAAACTTCGTGCCTGATGGATCCAAAAATAACACATTGAATTTGTTCAACTTTTTTCGATGGTTTTGATGAGGACTCGTGCAAATTTCAAGATGGAGAAAAAGAAACCTTGAAATTTGCAAGGTCAGGGAGAAAGGAAAGATACGGGCTTATGGTGAAGTGGTTTCCTGGAGTGGAATTGCTATCATATTCCGTACTTCTTCCGGCGGCGCCATAGAGTCGCTTGATCGATGCCGAGTATATCCGCAGCTTCTTGAATGGATTTTGTAGCGGCCAACACTCGCCGGATATGTTCCTCTTCTATTTCTTCCAGGGAGATTCGGTCGCCGAGTTTTGCGACGGAATCACTGGGCAGCAGATTTCCAGGAAGACACTCGATACCGACATGGTCGGTTTGACAGAGAATGGCTGCCCGTTCAACCACATTTCGCAGCTCTCTGATATTCCCCGGCCAGTGGTATTGTTTCAGAGCTTGGAGCGCCTCTGGAGTAAAACCAAGGAAACGATGATGCCTGGCTCGACCAAAAAAGGTCAGTAACCTTTCTGCGAGGACCGTAATATCTTCCGGTCGTTCGCGTAAAGGAGGAATCTCAATCTGAATCACATTGAGCCGATAAAAAAGGTCTTCTCGAAACCGACCTTCTTTGACTGCTCTATCGAGATCACGGTTGGTAGCAGCAATGATACGGACATCCGCTTTTCGCGTGGTGGAATCCCCTACCCTTTCATATTCTTTGTCCTGTAAAAAGCGCAACAGTTTCGGTTGCAAGTTTGCCGGTAAATCGCCGATCTCGTCGAGTAAAAGGGTTCCCCCTTCACAGGATGCAATGCGGCCAGGATTATCTCTGACCGCACCTGTAAAAGCACCTTTGACGTGCCCAAATAGCTCGCTTTCCAAAAGGTCAGGAGAAAAGGTAGGACATGAAACAATGGAGATGGGTTTATTGGCTCGATGGCTCCATTGGTGAATCGCACGGGCTACGACGGTCTTGCCTGTCCCGCTCTCCCCGCGCAGAAGAATGGTGGCGTCCGTAGACGCGACCTGCCGTGAAAGGTTCATCACTCGCTGCATAGCAGGGCTTGCTGTTGAAAAATCAATCTCAGGGTTTAAGCGCCCCAGATCTTCTTGAAGAGAAACAATTCTTTGCTCCAAGGTCCGCATCTCAAAGACCTTGTCAACGGCGAGCTTCACTTGAGCCGGTGTAAATGGTTTTGGGATATAGTCTGTTGCACCCCGCCGCATGGCCTCGACCGCTGTATCAATGGAGGCGTACGCCGTGATGACGATGATTTTGAGCCAAGGGGTTTGGGCAAGTAAGGCCGGGATCAGATCAAGTCCATCGGTGGCCCCAAGTCGAAGATCGACAAGGGCGAGATCGAAGGACCTTCTGGATGCCTCATGCAAGGCATCCTGGGAATTGCTGACGGCAACGACAGGGTGGCCTTCTGTTTCCAGGTAGATGCTGAGCGTTTTGCGTGTGCTGACTTCGTCGTCAACAACAAGGATATTCAAAGCCGATGGTGGGCTTTTTTTTCCAGACTCACGTTCTCTATTACCTTCCATCATCCTTATGCTCAGAACATCAAAAAATATCCGCTGAGAAGATGTAGATCTCCGCGTTCTTGTCCTTCCACGCATTAGAAGGAAGGCCCGCTTTCTGGCACGTATGTTCAACAAAGGTCTGGCGGTCCCATCCGTATTCGGTGGCCACTTGAGGCAGAAGGAGGCCCGAATTCCATCCCTTCTTGATATAGATCCCGTGCTTTCCGACTTCAATTTCATTGATGCCTTTGATTTTTTGTAGGGGAGTCAGCACGGAGATTTCGTACTCCAGTTCTGGCAGCTCTTTCTCACTCACAGGATAGAAGCGGGGATCTTTGAAGGCGGCTGCCTCTGCCATCTCCTCTATGGTCTTGTAGAGGGGACCTCGGCCCTCAATATACCCAATGCATCCCCGGAGCTGTCCACGCTGCTTAATCGTCACAAAGGCACCTCGGTTTTCCGTCAGGACAGGCGCGTCCACTTTGAATTCCGGAACAGCCCGTCCTTTCGCCTTATTCTCAACTACGGTCTTCACGATGTCGTGGAGAACCTTTTTCTCCTGTTCATTCAATCCAAGGTCCACACCGACCTTTTTCTCCTCCTTCATCTTTCCTGTCCCTCCTGCCGTCTTATAAAAGACACCTGCGGCATATCCCACGACTTGGCTCCGTTCGCCAGTCACATCTCCTGAATTCATGTATTTGAGCACTTTCCCTTTATTGGCTCCAAGGGCTTTCGCAGCTAGCATGACCGTGACCATGGGGCCACCCCCACACGCTTCACAGCGATTTCCTTGGAGATCGCGATTCAATCCTTCTGGGTCAAACTGTTCGATGCGATCCAAGACGACTTTATCGAGCGCCCATGCCTTGTCGTTGGAGTGAAAATGGGAAAGATCGGAACTCGCAACCAACAAAACGTTTTTTCCCTTCATCGTATCTGCAAGAGCTGAAGCAAAGGACTGACACAATTCCCAGCTCCAGTAGGGCTCCATCACGATGGGAATCAGTTTGAAAGACTTTAATACCGTCTGAAGAAAAGGAAGCTGAATCTCCAAGGAATGCTCTTTGGCGTGAGCCTCCGGAATGAACCGAATCTCCTTTCGCTTCTCCATTAGCCTTCGAGAGAGTTCGACATCCACGGGAACGACTCCCAGAGGCGTTCGAAAGCCACCCTGGGGATAGATCGAAGCCCCCTGAAAGCGCACATAATGGCTTGGAGCGATGACCACGACCGTCTCAATCGTCTTCCCTTCGATCAATTGGTAGGCATGGGCTGCAACTTGTCCCGAGTACGTGTACCCGGCGTGAGGAGAAATCAGGGCAATGATCTCCCCCTCAACCTTCTGCTGATGGGTAGAGTCGAGATATCGTCGAATGTCCTGGGACAGAACCTCCGGCTTGTCTGGGTACCACGTCCCTGCGTAGAGAGGCTCCCTGATGTCTTTCATGCTTGCCTCCTTCCCCCTTTGGGAGGTCTGAGCGAACGAAAGGGAACCTGTGAAAACGACGAGACCAACGAGAAGGAAGAGGCAAAATCCTCTCGCGATCTCCTTTTTCTGTCGGATGCATTTCAACGTTAACATTTGCCTACCTGCCGCAGGTAACAATTTTGATTGTTGGAGTTTAGCAGCTTGTTGAAAAACGACCCTCTGCCGCGTTTCCCCTGAAGTACGCCTCTGGCCGGCTCACCAACTCGCCGGCGTGGCAAGCAGTCGCTCCTTATTCGTCGCGACGCCACTCTCAGGATTTCAGGGGCCCCCGCGAACGGGATTTCGCAAGACTCAACTTGCATCTGCCTGCCTGCGCGAAGCCGCTTCGGCGAAGGCAGGGTCCTTTTTGAGCAACCTGCGAAAAATGACTTTTTCAGCAGCGTCTAGGGCTTCCGGCTGTCCAAAAGGAGGGTGACAGGTCCATCATTGATCAGATGGACCTCCATTTTGGCCTGAAACTCTCCGGTCTGGACTGAAACGCCGTCCTCTCTCACCTTCGAAATGAACCGTTCATAAAGCCCTTTGGCGATCCCCGGTTCTTCGGCCTCTGAAAAGGAAGGTCTCCTCCCCTTCTTGGTGTCACCGTACAGCGTGAACTGGGAGACGATCAATATCTCTCCGCCCGTCTCTTTAAGCGACAGGTTAAATTTTCCGGAATTGTCTTCGAAGATTCTGAGGTCAGGAATTTTCGCCGTTAGGAAGGAAATATCGTTATCTCCATCCCCTTTGCCGATTCCGACAAAGACCAGGAGCCCTTTCCCGATCTTCCCCGACAATCGACCCTCCACCCAAACTTCAGCAGACTTGACTCGCTGAATAACCGCCTTCATAAAAAATCAATGGACAACATTAAAATCCGCAAGGGTTAAGGGGTGAGGCGCAAGACGTACGACTTACCCCTTACGACTTGCGACTTACGGATTAATCCTCTTTTCCCTTCTCCTTTTTGGCTTGGGCAATGACCTTTTCGCTGATGTGCGCAGGGACCTCTTCATAGTGGGAAAACTCCATGGTGTACGTCCCTCGTCCGCCCGTCTTTGAATTCAGGTCAGGTGCATAGGTCAGCATTTCGGACATGGCGACATTGGCCTGGATCACCTGATAATTTCCCTTCGACTCTACGCGTAAGACTCTGCCTCGACGGCTGTTCAGGTCGCCGATAACATCACCGATGCTATCCTCCGGGACAGTCACTTCAACCTTCATGATCGGCTCAAGCAGAATCGGATTGGCCTCTTGCACGCCGCTTTTGAAAGCCATGATGGCAGCAATTTTGAAAGCCATCTCCGAAGAATCGACTTCGTGCGATTTCCCATCGTAGAAACGTACCTTCACGTCAACCACCGGGTAGCCTGCCAAGACACCGCTCTGCATCGCCTCGACGACACCTTTCTCGACCGCAGGAACAAAGTTTCTGGGAACGTTCATCCCCACGAGGTCATTTTCAAACTCGAATCCTGACCCTCGGGGAAGCGCAGAGACATCGAAATGGACCTCTGCAAACTGTCCCCGGCCTCCAGTTTGTTTCTTGTGCCGATAGATAACGCCTTTCTTCGTTCCCCGGATTGTCTCTTTGTAGGGAACTTTTGGAGTACTTAGCGTAACCTCGACGCCGAATTTCCGTTTTAACTTTTCGACGATGACCTCGACATGGGTTTGGCCCATTCCAGAGAGCAGGATCTCTCCTGTCTGCTCATCTCGAGTGACGAAGGTCGTCGGGTCCTCTTCGTGAAGGCGGGCGAGGGAGGAAGCGATCTTCTCCTCATCGCCCTTGGTTTTGGGTGCCATGGCATAAGAGATCATGGGAAGGGGAAGCTTGGTCTCTTCAAACACGATGGGTTTCTTTTCGTCGCAGAAGGTATCCCCTGTGGTCGTCTCCTTCAGTTTGGCCACAGCCACAATGTCGCCCACGCCTGCAAAACCGACAGGCTTTTGCTTCTTTCCTTCCAACAGGAAAATTTGAGCAATTCTTTCCTTGACATCTTTCTTTGAGTTGTAGACGTTAGAATCGGCGCTCAGACTTCCCGAATAAACTCGGAAGAGATTCAACTTCCCTGCGTAGGGATCCACGATCGTCTTGAAAACAAAAGCGGAGAAGGGTGCGTCTTCCTTCGGCTCTCTTGCGTCAGGTTCTCCCGTTTTACCATTCTTTCCTTGAACAGGTCCCCTCTCTTGGGGAGACGGGAAACACTGGATCATGAGGTCCAGCAGAGGATGAATGCCGATGTTCCGAGTGGAAGAACCGCATACGGCCGGAACCAGCTTTCTTTCGGCCGTGCCCTTTTTCAGACACTCAAGAAGTTCTTCCATTGAGACTTCCCCAGATTCCAAATACTTTTCCATTAAGCGATCATCCATCTCCACAGCCGCTTCGACCAGTTTCTCACGAAGCTGTTCCACCTCGTTTTTCAGCTCTCCGGGAACGTCCTTCAATTCAAACTTCCCACTCCCATCCTCTGAATAGACGTAGGCCTTTCTGCGGATCAAGTCGATGACCCCTTTGAAACTTCCTTCTTTGCCGATCGGCATCTGAACAGGAACAGCAGGCTGAGAGGGAAAAGTCCTTTTCACACCCTCAACCACCTTCAAGAAATCAGCTCGTTCCGCGTCCATCTTGCTCACGTAAAGGATACGAGGCACCTGAAATTCGTTGGCGTACCCCCAGACGGTCTCCGTATGAACCTTCACCTCCGAATTCGCACCCACCACGATGACCGCCCCGTCCACCACCCTCATGGGGGCCTTCGCCTCCGCAATAAAGTTCGCATATCCCGGGGTATCCAACAGGTGGAATTGATGTTTGTCCCACTCAAAATGAGCCACGGAGGAACTGATGCTGATCTTTCGATTGATCTCCTCCGGTTCATAATCCATAATCGAGGACCCGTCATCGACTCGACCCAGACGAGTATTCTCTCCCGCGTCAAACAGCATCGCTTCCGCCAGAGAGGTCTTGCCCTCGCCGCCGTGGCCAAAGGTCCCGATGTTTCGCACGTGACTTCGCTCCACCTGTTTCATCTCTGCCTCTTCCTCCTCTTCGCTCGTTCTATGAAAAACGGTTCATTCTAACCCAATTCAGACGAATACGGTAGAAGGTCGACTCGGGCTGAATCTTCTCGATAATGAAAGAGATTCGGGGGTGTTTCGCCTGAGTTTGATAGTGTAAGATTGACCTAATTTTTCACTGCAATAGCATAGTTTTAAGTTACTTTATTTTGTCGGGAAATGTCAACCCTTTGTAGGCAGTCGCTCACGGGGTGCGACCCGACCAGTGCGGTTTTCTGCGAACCCCTGCACGGCGGGTCTCCAGATGAATGGGTGACCGGCTTGCAGAGTTGGGAGATCGCTTCCAAGGCAGCCCGTGAGGATGGTTCTCTTGGGAATGTCTCTTCATCGGGATTCTGACTCTCTTTGACTCCTTTTCCACCAAGGGTTAAGATTGCCATGTTTTTGATGTGAAGATTGTTTTTTGGATTTCCTTCTTTGGCGGAGGATATGAGATGGCAAGTCCTGTCTTCTTTTCCGACCTTAGAGTCCATTCTGGGAAGACGATCCTTAGCAAAGTCGACCTGCTTCTGGACCGTGTCAACCTTAAGAAAAAAATCCACGAAAAGGATTTGGTCGCCCTCAAGCTTCACTTCGGTGAAAAGGGGAATACTTCTTACATCCCACCCATTTTTCTGAGACGAATCGTAAACCACATCAAACGATCCAAAGGAAAGCCTTTTCTCACGGATACAAATACCCTTTACGTCGGGACCCGCGGAGAAGCGATCTCTCATATGACCACCGCTTACGAGAATGGTTTCGTCTTTTCAGTGGTCGACGCCCCTATCGTGATCGCGGACGGCTTGCGGGGAAATAACGGGGTGAAGGTGCGAATCGACAAACCCATCTTCGAAACCGTCTCCGTCGCCCATGCCATTACCATGGCCGATGTCTTGATCAGCGTTGCCCATTTCACGGGTCACGAGCTGTGCGGGTTCGGAGGCGCACTCAAGAACCTTGGGATGGGCTGTGCCAGCCGTGAAGGAAAGCTGAGTCAACATTCGAACATCTCCCCCCGCGTAAAAGGCAAAACCTGCACGGGGTGTGAATTCTGCCTAGCTTGGTGTTCCGTCGGGGCCATTTCGATGACCTCGCCCGGAGCAGAAGCCACCCAAAAACGAGGGGTTGCGGTGATCGATTCTGAAAAATGCATTGGATGTGGAGAATGTATCCAGGTTTGTCCACCGGAAGCTATTCACATTCAATGGAATGAAACGATCCCCCTCTTCCAGAAGAAGATGGTGGAATATGCCTACGGCGCTGTCCAGCGGAAAAAAGGGAAAACCGTTTGCCTCAATTTCCTCACACAGATGACCCCAGATTGCGATTGCCACGACTATTCAGACATCCCCATTGTAAATGATATCGGTATCCTCGCTTCAGAAGATCCGGTGGCAATTGATCAGGCGTCCGCAGATCTCGTGAACCAAGCGCCAGGCAACCGATCTTCTAAACTGACGAAGAACTGGGAACCTGGGGAAGATAAGTTTCAAGCTCTTTATCCAAATGTCGATTGGAGGATTCAACTGGATTATGCTGAAGAGATTGGCTTGGGAACGAGGCAGTATGAGCTAATTAAGGTGTAGTCCTCAGCTCTCAGCCATGAGCTATCAACTTCTCAGTATTTCACTTCTTTCAGGAATAACCCTCGTGCTGGAGCTGTGGGACCGGCTTTTCTTCGATCTCTTGATTCGAGGATTTCTCGGAAACCCTCGGCATCAATCTTTCCCCTACCCACTTCCACTAAGGTCCCGACGATTGCCCGCACCATCTGCTTTAAGAACCCCGTCGCCTCGATTTCAAACCGCAGTAGACCCCCCTTTCCCCTTTTCCAGTCTGCCCGGAGAATATTCCGCACAGAGGAACGGATGGAAGATCCGACGGAACGAAATGCCGAGAAATCGTGCTCGCCGACCAAGCTGCAGGTTGCCTTCTTCATTTCATCCAAGTCTAACTTCTGAGGAACATACCATATGTACTGTCGACCGATGGCAGGGGGGGTTGTGCGATTCAGGATTCGATACTTATAGACCTTACTTCTTACACTTCTTCGCGCGTGGAATTCAACCTCAACCTCCTCGGCTCTTCGAATCACAATGTCTTCTGGGAGAAGACTGTTTAGAGCCCTCTGAAAGGTATTCGCATCCATTCGGCTTTCTGTCTTGAAGTGAGCGACTTGTCCTAAGGCATGGACGCCCGCGTCCGTTCTTCCGGAACCGATCAACTGTGAAGATTCTCCCGTAAGACGTTTCAAGCGATCTTGAATCACGCCCTGGATAGTTTGGCCACTCGGCTGAATCTGCCAACCCTGGTAGTTCGTCCCTTCATACTCAATGGTCAATTTGATCGTACGCACACTATTTACCTGCTGACAAAGCGCATGGCGTCTCAATGACCAGTCATTCAGTCATTGTTGTTGGTTGATAACTTCGTCCCTTGCGCCTTACGTTTTTGTCCCTTACGGCCTGCCATCATCCGCTTTCGATTCACCAGTTTCAACAGCCATCCCGGTTGAATACTGATGGCTCCTTCTGGGCATACCTCCAGGCAGCAGAAACACCGAATGCATTTCTTATAGTCAAAGACACACCTCTCGTCTTCCGTTGTCAGCGCTTTGGCCGGGCAGATCTCCTCACACCGATGACACGCTTTGCACAACTCCTGTTCAACGGCCGGTTTCGATGTCAGGGCGTTCTTCAGAGCCCGCTTCACAAATGCCGGAAGATTCCAATCTGGCTCTGTGAGGGTGGGGAATGTGAAGTCGAAAATTCTGACACGGTCAAGCGGTTCACCCACGACCTCAATGGAGTCTCGCCCCAGCCCTGATTCGAAAGCCACACGATTTGTTGGTACCGCTTTCCTTGAAATACCAAGAATGTCACACACGATCTGGTCGAGATACAGAGGGTCTCTGCTTGCGAGGATGAGCCCCAGAGAAATCGGATGACCGCTTCCAGGCCCATTCCCTTCCATCCCTAAGATGCCGTCTAAGACAGTCAGAGAGGATGGGATGACACAATAAAGATCGATTAACATCTGAGCAAAACGCTTTCGATCATCTCCTGCCTTCAGATGCCAAAGGGCTTTCTTAGAGCCTGGGACACATCCGAAAAGGTTTTTCACTCCGAGAGTGAGAAGCACTTGGGAGTGAGTTTTCCACTTGGGCAGGTTGATAATGACATCTGCCTCGAGAACGCTGCGATCTATCTCCCATTTCTTAAAAACTCTTCCTCTTCCCTCGACGAGGACAGGTTCGTCAAATTTGACGAGCGGACATCCAGCATCCTCTGCTATTTTCTTGATGCCTGATTTCTCGGCCGCTTTATTCAGGCTTTCGACAGAGGGACTGTCCCCAATAAACGGAATACCTCCAGCTTCACGGACAATCGCAACCATCCCCTTCATGATGGAGGGATGGGTCGTAACCGCTTTTTCTGGAGATTTTCCGTAAAGAAGGTTGGGTTTGAGAAGGACGCGGTTTCCTGGTCGAACAAAGATCTCGATGCCTCCAATGAGGTTAATGGCTCTCTGGAGACCCTTCAAAACGTCCGCTTCGTCATAACTCCCACATCTCACAATAGAGACAGCGTTTTTCATGAACCCAAGTGTTGTTTCGCAGTCATCTCTTGGATCGAAATTTCGACCACGGCTGTCTTCTGGACCATGGCTTCAGGGAATTCATCATACCCGCCTTCGGGTTGGTATTTCTCCATCAATCTTTTGAGGATCGTCAATTTCTTTTCACGCTGATTCACCAGATGGCCATTCCCTTTCACAATAATGCTTCTATAAAAATAACTCGATGAGCATGCCGATCCCTTTGCCAAGACATAGGCGATGGGTTCATCCACTTCGAAACAGATCCGACTCCCTCGACGAATATCTGCCATCTTCTCTCCCTTTTTAGACGAATGAAAATAGATCTTCCCATCCCAATAAAGAAAATTCACGGGTTTGATGACAGGGAATCGTTTGCGGTTGATTGTCGCAATGCGCCCCACCAGGGTGCGCTCAAGAAGAGCATCAATGGTTTCGCGGTTCTTTATTTCCCTCTCAGGTCTTCTCATCCTGTCCTCCTTTTGCGTGCAGTGGAGCTCTCCGCCCACAGGGCGGGGCTTCCCGGCAAGGTACTTTCACTTCATATTGTGCCTCTTAACCCCGCCTATTCCGTTAGGGCGGGACGGTGCACGTTCCGGTCAAATTCTGACGACTCCGTCCCTGAACATTGGAACGAGTACGGTGGTGTCGGTTTGAGCGCAGAACGGGAGGTCTTCCCCGAGCCCCAACTCGATCAAGATTCTGCCGCGATGAGAAAGTCGCAGGGGTTCCATAAGGTCACGCTGGAATCGTTGATAGGCGATGAGGGCCATCTGGGAGGCATCGGTCAATTCGATCGGTGGCTTTCCGAAGTGGATCAGACGGTCGATGATCATGCCCCCACAAACCGTGTCTTCCAGGGACAACCCACCCTCATCTCCAGAGCCATACAGTAGAACATCTCCTTCCTGGTGTAGGCATCTTTGGGCCACCGCGCTGACATTCAAGAGACTTCCAACCAGGATCGTTTTCCCCGACGAGACCGCATGAAAGGCCTTCGTTCCATTCGTCGTTGTCAGAACTAATGTCTTTCCCTTTACTCTGGCAGTGATATATTCTCTCGGAGAATTCCCGAGATCGAATCCGGCGACCTTTAAGCTTTCCCTCTCCCCTCCAAGGAGCCTCGTCTCCAAAGGAAATGATTTCGCCAATCGAAAGGCCTCTTCAACAGTGGTGACGGGGATAATCTCCTTCACCCCGCTAGAGAGGGCCTGGACCATAACCGAGGTTGCTCTCAAGACGTCTATGACAACAACCGATTGACTGTCGAGGTCTTGGAGATGAGAAGAAGAGGGAATCAGGGTGGTGTCGATTCGCATGGCGAAACGTTACCACACTCATAGCTGCAATTCAAGTAATTCGGCGGCAATAGGGGGCGGCCTATTGAAGAGAAAAAACAGTTGCTTTTCGGGCTCAAAAACATTAGAATTTTTTTCATACTCGAAAGATATGCCGTACCTTGGATCATGGCGCGACTCGACCGCGTAATTCTTCTCTTCTTTATCCTGTTAGGAGCCGGTGATCCGGCACTCGCTAAAGAGACTTCTCAGGAGTTTCCTGTCCCTCCTCCTCCATTTTCCGAAGGGATGTTTCCTTGCAGTGATTGCCATGCCTCCATGGAGGTCAATCCCAAGAGGAGAGAATTGAAGGAGGCTCATGAGGATATCGTGCTCCATCATGGAGAAACCATGCGGTGGTGTCTCGACTGCCACTACGCCAAAAATCGTGACCAATTGCGACTCTACAATGGAGAACTCATCGGTTACGACCAAAGCTACCGCCTCTGCGGCGAATGCCATGGCAACGTTTTTAATGATTGGAAGGCCGGCATCCATGGTAAGCGGAGTGGGTATTTTACCGGGGGCAAGAGGACCTATCTGCTCTGTGCCCACTGCCACAACCCCCATGACCCGAAATTTAAACCGTTGAAACCGGAACCCTCGCCTCATCGGCCGAGGGATAAACAACATGCGAAATAAGAAAATTACCCGGAGAGAGTTGCTTCGTAACCTTTCCCTTGCTACCTTGGCAGGGGTTTCTTTCCCCCTCCTTTCTTGCACGAAAGAGGAGAAGGAAGATTTCCTCCAGAAACATTTTCGCGAGATGACGGCGGATGAGAAGAAACGACTCATTGCCAAATGGGAACTGAGATACCAGCAGAAGTATGGCAAGAAATTTACAATCAGCACGAAGGAAGCGCTCCCGAACACCCTCTGGGGCTATGGTCTGGACCTGTCGCGCTGTATCGGATGTAGAAGGTGCGTCTATGCCTGTGCCAATGAAAATAACAATTCCCGTCAGAATCCTCAACTCCACTGGATCCGGGTCATCCGGCTTAAGAAGGGCACCTTGATCAATCTGGAGAATTCCGAGCATTATTACGATCCCGAACAGGTCCCAGAGCCTGGGTTTATTTACATGCCCATCCAATGTCAACACTGTGAGAATCCGCCGTGTGTGAAGGTGTGTCCGGTTCATGCCACTTGGAAAGAACCGGACGGTCTGGTCGTGGTGGATTACAACTGGTGCATCGGCTGTCGGTATTGTATTGCTGCGTGCCCCTACAAAGGAAGGGTCTTTAATTGGGCAGAACCGAAACTCCCAGCGGAAGAAGTGAATCCGGAGGTCCACTACCTTGGAAATCGCCCAAGAATGAAGTGCGCTGTGGATAAATGCACGTTCTGCATCCAGCGCATTCGAGAAGGACGATATCCAGCCTGCGTCGAGGCCTGTCCAACAGGCACAAGGAAGTTTGGAAATCTTCTCGATCCCAAGAGTGAAATCAGATATGTCATTGAAAACAAGAGAGTACTCCGATTGAAGGAAGACCTTAACACGGAGCCCAAATTTTACTACTTCTTTGAGGCCTAAGAAAGCCGATGGAACCGCTACGAGACACGCTGAGAGAAACGTGGCGTTTTTTCAGGGAGACTGTCGTTCTGGTTCTTAAGGGAAGCAGAGCTTACTATGCGTGGTGTCTCTTCCTCATCGCCATCGTCTTTGTGGGCCTGTTTTTTTACCTCGAACAACATGAGTTGGGCCTCATTGCCACAAACATGAATGACCAGGTTTCCTGGGGCCTCTACATTGCTAATTTTACCTACCTCGTTGGAATGGCAGCAGCAGCCGTTCTTCTGGTTGTTCCGGCTTACGTCTATCAGTTCAAGCCCATCAAAGAGATCGTCATCTTAGGAGAGCTCTTTGCCGCTTCATCGATTATTATGGCCATCCTTTTTGTCATGGTAGATCTTGGACGGCTCGACCGATTCTGGCATATGATTCCGGCGGTAGGTTCAATGAATTTCCCCCAATCTCTCCTCGCCTGGGACGTGATTGTGTTGAATGGCTACCTCTTTCTGAACCTCTTGATCCCGGTGTACCTCTTGGTCAAGTATTACTATCAGAAACCCCCTAACTGGAAATTCATTCTGCCTTTCATCTTGATCGCTATTCCCTGGGCTGTGGGGATTCACACGGTCACCGCCTTTCTCTACAACGGCCTTGCGGCCCGACCTTTCTGGAATGCGTCAATTCTTGCACCTCGTTTCCTGGCAAGTGCCCTCTGCTCCGGCCCTGCCATCATGATCATTATTTTTCAAGTGATCCGGAAAGTCTCAGACATCGAAATCGAGGATAGAGCGCTTTTCAAAATTGCTGAAATCATGGCCTATGCCATGTTCCTCAATCTCTTTCTCCTCACGGCTGAAATGTTCAAAGAGTACTATTCCAACACGGTTCACATCGAATCCTTTAAGTACCTTTATGAGGGGCTTCATGGCCATGCCCAACTCGTCCCCCTGATTTGGACAGGCACGGCGATGAACGTGGTTGCCTTCTTCCTTTTCCTGGTTCCTGCCACGCGTCATCGGATTAGCACATTAAATTTGGGCTGCATCCTCATTATCATGGGGGTCTGGATTGAAAAGGGACCCGGATTCGTCATCCCGGGATTTGTGCCCGACCCCCTCGGAGAGATCTACGAGTACGTTCCCGACGTTCTGGAGTTTATGGTGGCCTTTGGGATCTGGGCCACGGGATTTCTCATTTTTACCCTTCTACTGAAAGTTGCCATCCCGATCATCACGGGGAAGTTCAGATATTCGAAGTTTGAAAGAGAGACAACACCCTCAATCCATTAGGACCGCAGGCTTTTCTTCGACGGACGAAAAAAGGGGACCTGCACAGAGGCCCCCTTCTTTTTTCGATCTTCCCCTTGATTAATACTCTGTCTCTTCCCGGTGGGGTCAAATCCTCATCCTGAAACCACCCCTGTTTGCTGAGAGGTCCAGAGTCTGAAGATCTGGTTCAACAAATCCTTTTTCTTCTTGAGCATCTCCTGTTTGGAGGCACAGCGAACCGTCCCTGCAGCCGCTCCGGGATGGCCATCTCCAATGTTCAGGGTTCGCATGATCTCAGCAATGTTCTTCCGTTGGTGTTCCCGATTCCCGTTAATGGACAAGGACATGGAAAGACCCAGATGGTTGCTTTTCACCCCTTGGTCTGTAAGATTGTAGATCTCCAGGACTCCCAGCGCTTCGGGGTAGATCAAGAAAGCCAGGTTCTTGATGAGATGAGGCCTTCGCCGGTGTTGTGTGAGATCGATGATGGCCACTTCCTTCCCTTCATCCTGATCCAAGAAGAATGAGGAATCCTTGATGATCCGAAGCATCTGCCCCTCCTCTTCCCGGTACTGCTTCAGATGTCTCTGAACCGAAGGGAGGCGGGAGACCTCCTCGATAGGACGATCCCGAAGGTGCTGAACCAGAGTTCGCATATACATTGCTTGGTCCTCCGCGGATGGGAAACGGATTTTCAGTGTGCTGTCGATTCTATTGCCAGGCGTGTCCTTTCGCCAGTCTTCGATAGACGAATAGGCAAAGCTGTCAATGACATCCGCTTCTTCCACTGCCTCCACGAAATAATGCGGGAGTTCCATCCGTTCCAAGAAATAATCGTAGACGACCCGACTGCAACTTCGCTTCAAAGCGAATCGTCCCGGGATCGACGCTGGGTTGATCTTGCGGTAGTCTAATTCCTCCAGGTTTCCTTGGTGGTGATCAAACCAAAGCCCACAGACAACGGGATAAGGCAGATCACACACCACATCCTTCTCCGTAATCGTGATCTTCGAATGAGTAATGGTCAACGGACCCGCAAAGAACGCCTTTTCGATCTTCAATGCCCAACAACAGATCGAAGCGCTTACGATCCCATCGAAATCATTATGAGTCACTACCCTCTCGCACTTCTCTCGGGAGGCAGAGTCCTCGGACATCACGGGTGTCCTCTCGTTCCACAACGCAGTTTCCTTCAGGCTATTTGCATTTTAGCCCTTTTCAGAGGGATTGACAACGAGAGGGTCTTCCGGTTAAAATGAAATCGAATTTCAATTTCAAAAAGGACACTCCCATTCCAAAGACCCCATTTAAGACCTACATCGTGAAGGGTGGACGGAAATCCACCCACCAAAGGGAAGAAATCTTCAAGGTCTTCCAGAACTCCACCGGGCATCGGAACCTCGCCGAGATTCACGCGCTCGTTTCAAAGAGGATCCCCAGCATTGGGTACACGACAGTTTATCGAACCATGAAGCTTCTCACCGAGCTGGGTCTTGCCGCTCAGCGGAAGTTTGCCGACGGGGAAACCCGGTACGAACCGATCTCAGGCGAAGAGCACCATGACCACTTCATCTGTCTGGGATGCGGGAAGATCATTGAATTTGAGGACGAAGCGCTTGAGACCTTGCAGAAAAGGATTGCAGAACGGTATCGATTCCAGACCGTTCATCATCGGCTGGAACTCTACGGACGATGCGCTGATTGCGGGACCCAGGGAAGAAAAGCCAAGAGAAAAGGATGAGGAATGGAATGCTCGACCCCTAAGGCTCCTTTGACGAACCCTTCCACAGAAAAGATCATTCTCATCGGAAATCCCAACGTCGGAAAATCGGTGATCTTCAACTACCTCACTGGAAAATACGTCACGGTTTCTAACTATCCAGGGACGACGGTCGAGATCACCACCGGGTCGATGTCGGTCCGAAACAAAAAGATCCAGGTCATTGACACACCCGGCATTAACTCCCTTATTCCCATGTCGGAGGATGAAAAGGTCACCCGGGATATCCTCGTCCATGAACCTCAGGCCCATCTCGTCCAGGTGATGGACGCAAAGAATCTCCGGAGAGGTCTTCTGATCTCTCTTCAGCTCCTGGAGATGGGATTCTCTTTTCTCGCTGTCCTGAACATGTGGGATGAGGTACGAAGTCGAGGGATCAAGATCCACGTGGAATCCCTCTCAAGAGCCCTTGGAATCCCCATTCTGAAGACCGTGGCCACAAGGCGAAAAGGCCTTGAAAAAATCAAGGAGAGCTTGACCTCTGGCCCCTCTTCGTCAGTGCGGATCGTCTATCCAGAGGTCATTGAAAGCGGGGTGTCTCGAATTGAACCCCTCCTCACTGATGCATCCGTCTCCAAACGTTCCTTGGCCTTGATGCTTCTCGCCGGAGACGAAAGTCTGAGGGAGTGGCTTCATCGACATTTTTCCGAAGAGGCCATTCTTCAAATCGAACAGATCTGTCGTGAGATCCAATCTCGTTTTGCTGACTCCATCGGCTATCTCATCAACCAAGCACGGATTCGAAAAGTGAATGAACTTCTGGCGGACGTGATGGAGTCGGAGAAGGAGGTATCGCGAACCCTCGCCACGACACTGGGGGAACTCACCCTTCATCCCTTCTGGGGAATCCCCATCGTCTTTTTCGTCCTTTTCGTTACCTACGAGTTTGTGGGAGTCTTTGGAGCCCAGGTGTGTGTCAATTTCCTCGAAGAGGTGGTCTTTGGGACATGGCTCCTTCCGCCACTGACAAATTTCATCCAGCACCTCATTCCTCTATCCTTGCTACAGGAGTTGCTCGTTGGACCCTACGGCATTTTGACCATGGCCATGAGGTATGCGATCGCCATCGTTCTGCCTATTGTGGGTTGTTTCTTCCTTATTTTTGGACTCATGGAGGATTCCGGATATCTCCCCAGATTGGCGGTCATGACCAATCAGATCTTTAAGAAGATGGGCCTCAATGGAAAGGCGGTCCTTCCCATGGTGCTCGGCCTCGGCTGTGATACGATGGCAACCATGACCACCCGGATTCTTGACACGGAGAAAGATCGCACGATTGTCACGCTGCTATTGGCCCTTGGGGTGCCATGCTCGGCTCAACTCGGAGTGATCCTTGGAATGTTTGCTGGCCTTTCAGCCTTCTACGTCCTCATCTGGATCTTCGTGGTATGCGCTATTCTGGTCGTGGTAGGGTATCTCGCTGCCCGAGTCCTCCCCGGAGAGGGTTCGGATTTCATTTTGGAGATTCCACCCTTGAGGATCCCCCAACTCTCGAATATCCTCGTGAAGACCCTGGCTCGAATCGAATGGTACCTCAAAGAGGCTGTTCCTCTTTTCATTTTGGGGACCCTGATCCTGTTCGTCCTCCATCAAACCAAGTTCCTCTCGCTGCTCGAGACAGCCGCTTCTCCAATCATCGTTCATGTTCTCGGACTTCCGGCGAAGACCACAGAAGCCTTCATCATCGGATTCCTTCGAAGAGACTATGGGGCGGCGGGCCTGTTCATGCTGGCCAAGGACGGCCAGATCAATGCCCACCAGATTCTTGTGAGTCTGGTGACGTTGACGCTCTTCATCCCCTGTATAGCGAATTTCTTTATGATGATTAAGGAAAGAGGCTTAAAAGAAGCACTTTGGATGGTGGCGGTCATTTTCCCGATCGCCTTTGGTGTGGGAGGCATTCTGAACTTTGTCCTGACACTGTTGGGAATTTAGTCGAAATTAGAGATGAGGAATTTGACGTTTAGAGTTTGCTGTTCGCAGTCTGAAGTTAGAAACTCAAGGCAGCAGGGTGATTGAGAGATGACAGAAGAGAAATCGTATAAATGCCCGCTTTGCGGAAAGCAGTTTTTTGAGAATGAGGTAAAATGCTCGAGTTGCCTTCTCGCGAAAAACTGCAATCTCCTCTGTTGTCCCCACTGTGGGTATTCTTTCCAAGAGCGATCTGCCATCATCGATTTCTTAAAAAAATTATGGAAAAGGAAGGCGAAGTCATGAATAGGGAGTCTGAGATGGAGAAGGATCCCCATCGCCGTCGATGGAGAGGAGGACCACTGGTTGGAGTGGAGGGAGAGAGGGTTGATGAACTCCTCGAGCTCATCTGGACCCTGAGAGAAAAAGGCATTTTGGATATTGATCAACTTCTCGAAACGGCCCAGGATGAGGAAACCCGATCGATTCTCCGACTGATGGTTCGGGACGACCTTTTCGAGATAGAGGGGAACCGCGTCGTTCTCAAAGACCGCGGTGAGGAAAAGGCCCGGGAGCTCGTCCGAAGACACCGTTTGACTGAAAGGTTCTTTTCTGAACTTTTTGAGATGTCGGAAGAGGAAGTCGAAGAAGAAGCCTGCAAATTGGAACATATTTTGAGCCCTGCCGTGACCGAGAGTGTCTGTACTTTTCTCGGCCATCCTCCCACCTGCATCCATGGGAAGCCCATCCCGCGTGGTGAGTGTTGTGTCAAATTCAGCAAAGAAGTGAAGCCCTATGTAATCCCGCTCGAAGAACTTGGGTTAGGCGAGGAGGGACGCATCGTCTTCATCACGCCCAAATCCCATCAGAGACTTGATCGCCTTGGCAACCTTGGGATCGTTCCGGGAAGTATCCTCCGAATGCATCAAAAGAACCCTTCCCATGTGCTCCAAATCGGCGAGACTACGATCGCCTTGGACAGGGACATCGTGAAGGACATCTATGTCAAGAAGGTATCGTAGGTCATTGGGGAGCGAGAAAGTTCCATTCGGTTGAACGAGCAATTCCGGTCAGAGTTTTTCGAGCCTTCCGGAGACTTGTTGTCAAACGAACCCATCCCAAGAGTTCCTCCGGATGTTGAACCAGCCCCCTTAAAAGCCTCCACATCTTCAGATGTCCAGACCTATCATAAGCAGATAAGACACTCGATGGAAGGGTCTGATCCAACGTATCCGAGATGACTCGAATAGCGACAAACGGGAGTCCTGCCTGCTCGGCAGTGAATGCCACGGCTGCACTCTCCATATCCACGGCGACGGCACCCGTGCGAGAAGCAAGCACCCGCTTCTCTTCAGGGGTCATCAACACCGTTGGGCTTTCAATGAGGGTTTCGCTGCGAAGATCAATACGCCCTTCTAATCTGCTCCTTAACCGTTCGTGCCAGGAGGGATCCACTTGAAAGAGAGACGGGTCTGGCCCCATCACCGTTTTAGGCAAAACCAAGCTTCCAGGGGCAAGGCCTGGAATCAGCCCGCCGGCAGTCCCCCAACTGAGTAGGGCAGTTGCCCCACGATTCAGCAAGGACTGAGCAGCACGGGCAGCCCGTTTTCTCCCCACTCCGGAGAGATGAACAAGGACTCCCTCATGAACTTCAATCGTCTGGCCGATACCCAGGGGATGCTTCGTCAGGGTCTGGGCCTCGTCTCTCATGGCAACAACAATACCTAAACTCTTCAAATCCATCCTCTTCAAGTTTCAACGCGCAACCGTGCACGGACAAGATCACAGAAGTAAAGAAGAAAACGCAGGGCTGCTGAAAAAGTCATCTTTCGCAGGTTGCTCAAAAAGGACCCTGCCTTCGCCGAAGCGGCTTCGCGCAGGCAGGCAGATGCAAGTTGAGCCCTGCGAAATCCCGTTCGCGGGACCCCCTGAAATCCTGAGGAGTGAAGCTCCCCGCTCACAGGGCGGGGCTTCCGGGAAATGTAGATACGATTACTGGTTCGGCTTTCCTCCCCGCCCCTGCCTACCGGTAGGAAGGCGGGGCATCCAGCCGACTTGCCCGTGAGGCGTACTTCGCGGTACGCCGCAACGACGAAGGACCTGCCGGTAGGCAGGAGAAACGCCGCAGAGGGTCGTTTTTCAGCAACCTGATTGAGAATCAGGCCTGAGACCACAGCGTTATTCGTGACGTCAAGTAAGAAGATCACGCGGCAAGGTCGTGAACCCCATCCATGACATGGTAGGTCAGAAGAATCGCCAGTTCAATCAGAATTCGTTCTTCTTCCTCGGGAGGATAACCCAGTGACTCGTTCCTGCAGATGGCTTCCCATTGACGAAGCCATTTTCTTACGGTGTGTTTGTTCGATTTCGAGATCCAAAGGGTGACTTGGTCGGTCAGGGGGCGCGCATATTTCCGGATGAGTTTCCAGGCAGGAAGAACTTTACGCCTCTGGCTTCCGGGCCTCATGAAAAGCTCATTCATATCCTTCAGGTATTCCTGAAGCTCTTCGTCCAGAATCTCTCCATCCAACCCCCACCATTCCGAAACAGTATCTTCGATGCTGGTATATTCCCCGTGATGTTTCTTCGAGGTGTTGACCGGCGTTTCTCCGCCAATTTCCTCCATCAAGTCATCCAAATAGGAGAGCTTCTCCAGGGCATGGGGCCAGTTCCGGTACTTTTCTCTCCAATTGGAGCGAGGATCGAGCCACGTGGCAAAGGTCTCCGCCCAGTCCTCATCCGGATGTTTCTGGGCGTAGTGAGGGTCGCCGTAATAATGAAGGTGCTTTACGTAACTCTTCGACCACGGATTGACTCGCGACAGATAGGACGTCGGATACTTCTTGTTAAAATTCCCAAAGGTTTCCTCCCATCCTTCTCTGTCCCAGAGGCGATAGCCGTAGTTCACCGCATGGCCTGTTTCGTGACGGAGGATCTTCATCAACCCTTCACCCTTGGGAGTATCCCCCTCGAGTGCTCTCAGTTCTGGGTTGGCTAGGTAGAAAGGAATGCTGACGGCAATTTTCTTGTTGACGCATCCCCACTCGTTTCCAAAATAGAAATCGGGCCAGACTTGAATCCCCTTCTCCCTAAGTTCCCTTCCAAGCCTCCTGAAGTAAGGGGCCATGCTCTCGTTCATGTCGAGATGGAGGTCACATATTTTCGTTGTCAAAAACTTTTGATAGGAAATGTCGTCCATAGCCTAACTCTCCCTGTTCGCCATCACTAATATATAATAATATCCCCATTTTCCTGCGTCAAAGCATTTCTTTTCACAAAAGAAAGCTGAACTATTTCAAGTAGATACACAAAGCACGTGTCAATTCAATCCAGCTCAATCCGTGCACCCAGATCCTTCCTCCGGATACCCAAACCCTGTCAAAATGGGACAATTTATTTTAACATTGGAGGGTAATCGAAAGAGTAAGCGGCTGGGGGCACAGGATGGATGTCTATATCTCAGGTGCGGGAATGACCCATTTTGGGAAGTTCCACGATTCTCTCGAGGAACTTATGGCCGAGGCGGCTCGTCTCGCCCTGAAGGACGCGCGGATCAGGCGGGTTGACGCGATCTATCTCGGGGCCATGAATGCTGAAGAGTTCGTTGGGGATTCGAATTTCGCCACCCTGTTGGCGGAGGCCCTCGATCTGACCGGGACCGCCTCTACGCGTGTGGAGACCGCTTCCTCGACCGGAGCCGGAGTCTTTGAAACAGCCTTTCATGCTGTGGCATCAGGTCACATGAAGAATGTCCTTGCCGTGGCGGGCGAGAAGATGACCCATCTCCCAACGGCGAAGACAACACGCATTTTGTCAGAGGTGATTGACCGATCTGAGCGCAGATACGGAGCCACGATGCCCGCCTTGGCTGCCATGATCGCGCAGAAGTATGCAACGGATTTTCATCTGTCTCCTCAGAAGCTCGAAGACATCCTGGCTCGCGTAGCCATGAAGAATCATTTCAATGGCTCGTTCAATCCCCGGGCCCAATTCCAGAAACCCATCAAGCAGGAAGACTATCTCAAGAGTCACATGGTCTCCTACCCCCTTCGTCTTTATGACTGCGCACCAATCTCAGACGGTGCGGCAGCCATCGTAGTGACCTCTCAGCCTACTTCCATCCGGGTTTCTGGAATTGGCCATGCCACCGATACGTCTGCGGTCAGTCACCGGTCCTCGCTGACTTCTTTCAACTCGACCCGGGAAGCGGCTGAAAAGGCCTACGCCATGGCAAAGGTTGATCCATCCGACATTCAGTTTGCTGAGGTCCACGATGCCTTTACTCCCTTCGAGATCATTGGCACGGAGGATCTTGGGTTTTTCTCTCCAGGCGAGGGATGGAGGGCTGTCGAGCAGGGTGCGACCCAGCTACGGGGAAGACTTCCGATCAATCCTTCGGGTGGACTAAAAGCGAGGGGGCATCCCGTGGGTGCTTCGGGCCTTGCCCAACTGGTTGAAATCGTATGGCAACTCCGGGGCGAAGCAGGGCCGGAGAGACAGCTCGAAGATGTGGAAATCGGACTTGCTCAAAGCATCGGCGGACTGGGCAATAATAATTTTGTCACAGTTCTTGAACGCACTGATCGAAAAAGAATCGTGAAGGAGGGCTGGCGGCCCAGTTATCACACGAAGGGGACTGGCCCAAGAAAAGGAAGGACCCCTTCTCTGCCGAAGGGAACGGGAATCCTCGAGACGTTCACGGTGCTCTATTCGACGCCCGAAGGTTTTCTCTCACCTCTGGCCCTCGGTCTCATTAAGACAAAGGGGGGAGAGAGAGTCATGGCGTGCAACCCGAACTATCGCTCCCCCAACGTGCTGAGGATCGACCAGGTGGTCTCGTTGAAGAAAAAAGAAGGCCTTTACGTTTTCGAGAAATTCACTCTGTGGAATCGGATGGGCCAGTGGTTGAAACATCTCCCCCGGTCGTTTAGCTGAAGAAAAGTGCTGGGGTAAAAAGATCAGTCTTCGAAGGGCGTCTTTGACCGGCAAGTACCCCGCAAGCGCCGCCCTTTAGGGCGGGGAGCTTCATTCTAACCTGGCGTTACTCCTCTTCCTTCTTGTTTGGCAACGCTTCGCCTCGGCTCTCCATCTTGGCCTGAATAAGCTCGCCCAGATTCGAGGCTGTGAATTCTTGATTTGAAACATACTTGTCGACCTCCGCCTTCTCCATCTTGTCCTTCAGGGCCTTGAGACTCAGGCCAATTCTTCGCTCGCTGGAGTCCACATGAAGAATGGCGGCTGTCACCGTTTCCCCCGCTCTGAGGAGATCAGAGGGTTTCTCGACCTTTTCCCGGCTGATTTCGGACACATGAATCAGCCCCTCAATGCCCTCTTCCAGCTCTACGAAAGCCCCAAAGTCTGTGACGTTGGTCACCCTCCCCGTCACCACCTCTCCTTTCCGGTACCGTCGAGCAACTTCTTTCCACGGGTCCGGCGTGAGTTGTTTGATGCCAAGGGAGAATCGTTCGTTTTTACGATCAATGTTTAAAACCACAGCCTCTACTTCTTGTCCCTTCTTAAAAAGTTCACCGGGGTGTTTAATCTTTTTTGTCCATGACATCTCAGACACGTGGACCAGACCATCCACGTTCTCTTCGAACCCGATGAAGATCCCAAAATCGGTCACGGTCTTGACGCGACCCACGACCTTCGTCCCCACCGGATACCGTTGTTCGATGAGGTCCCATGGGTTGGGTTCCGTCTGTTTCATGCCAAGGGAAATCCGGCGTTTGATTGGATCGCAATCTAAAACGACCGCTTCCACGATCTCTCCAACACGAACCATTTTGGATGGATGTTTCGACTTCCTCGCCCAGGTCATTTCTGAAATATGGACTAGTCCCTCGACCCCTTCCTCCAACTCCAGGAAGACTCCGTAATCTGTCGTGCTGACGACTTTTCCCTTAACACGAGAACCGACGGGATAGGTCCCAAGGGCAGAGTCCCAGGGGTCGGGTAGAGTTTGTTTCAGTCCCAATGCAACCTTTTCTTTTTCCCGATCGAAATGAAGCACCTTTACTTTGATCCGGTCTCCGACCGAGAGCTTTTCAGAGGGGTGGCCCACTCTCCCGTGGGAAATGTCGGTAATGTGAAGGAGTCCGTCCAAGCCGCCCAGATCGACAAAAGCGCCATAGTCCGTCAGATTCTTGACCGTTCCCTCCACGATCTCTCCTTCCTGCAAGTGCTGGAGAGTCACCTCTCTCAACCCCTTTCGTTCATCTTCAAGGAGAATGCGCCTGGAGAGGACGATGTTGTTCCTTTTTCGGTTGAACTTGATGACCTTGAACTTGAGGCGACTGCCAATCAGACTATCCAGATCGCGAACCGGCTTCAGGTCGATTTGAGATCCCGGGAGAAAGGCGACGACGCCTCCGAGGTCCACGGAGAGCCCCCCCTTCACCTTGGCCACGATCTCTCCCTCCATGACTTCCCCTTCCCTGCACGATCGGCTGATATCCCTCCAGATCGTCAACTTTTCAGCCTTTTCCTTCGAGAGGATGAGGAGACCTTCCTCGTTGTTTTTCTTCTCCAGAAAGACATCGATCCGGTCACCGATTTTGACATCCACCCGGTTGTCCCTTTTCAAAAACTCACGAATGGGTATCTGCCCTTCGGACTTGTAGCCGACGTCAATGGTCACGTGATCCGGAGTAATGTCAATCACGGTTCCTTTGAGAATCTGGCCCTCCTCCAACGACTTTAAGCTTTCCTGGTACAACTCTTGAAAACTCTGCGTCTCCCCCCTTATGGAGTCCACTTTTGAAACGGCCTTTTCACCGTCGCCGGGTGAAAGGGTTTGTTTCTGTTCCTCATTCTGAGGCTGTTGTTTGTCCTTCGTTTCCACGTTTACCATTCAAAAAATCCCCCTTAGCCAAATGATGATTGAACTTATATCACACTCTCTGTAAAATTACAAATCCTTGAGACCTTTAGCGGTAACCATAGAAGTGAAGCCCCGCGCACAGCGCGGGGCTTCCCGGCAATGATTTATTAATTATATTGTGCCCCATCCCGCCCAGAGGGCTGGGCTTGCGGGGCACGCTCCGGTCAAGGGTGGTGAAATGACCGACTGCCGGGTCGGTGTGGTCCATGCGCCTGCCTGCGCGTAGCCCCGCCTCCAGAAGCCTTGCGGAGGGCAGGCGCTTCGGCGAAGGCAGGGCCGCACCTTTCAGTGGCTTACTCCACGGATCGAATTCCCTTCAGACCGTTCTTGCAATTCCTTGGGCCTGGCATCCCTTTCCTCTGGAGATTCGTCATGCAGGGGTTCGGAGAGGGCAACACTGGCCAGGCAGCCGCCCGTTGCTGAACGGTACCCATTAGGCCTTGAGCCGTCTCAGCTCCTTTTCGACTTCTTTAATAATCCACGAGGGGGTCGAAGCGCCTGCGGTGAGGCCAATCTTTTTTTTCCCGAGAAACCATTTCGGCTTGAGTTCTTTGGCTTCTTCAATGTGATAGGTCGCGGGTTGGGCCTCTTTACAGATGGACACCAACCGTTGAGTATTTCCGCTGTTGTATCCACCCGCCACTACCATACAGTCCACCTTCTTCGCGATTTCCACCGCCTCCTCTTGCCGGATCGTCGTTGCATGACAGATCGTGTTGAAAACCCTCACTTCTCTCGCTTTCCCGAGAGCCGCGCCGACAATCTCCTTAAAGAGACGGAAGGATTGGGTGGTTTGAGCGATAATCCCCAGTTTTTCACACGGTTCGATCCTTTGAAGGGTTCCGATGTCCTCGATCACCTCCACACGATCGCCAATGTAACTTCGGATGGCTTCCACCTCCGGGTGTTGGACATCTCCCACGATCAGCAGGGTATAGCCGTGGCGGTGGAGAAATTTAGCGAAGTGCTGAGCTCGCTTGACGATTGGGCAGGTGGCATCGATAATGCGAAGCTTCTTCTTTTTTGCCTTCTGAAGCTCTCCCAGAGAAACCCCGTGAGACCGGAAGATGACCGTCCCTCGAGGAATCTCTTCGATCCGCTCTTTCATCCTCACCCCCAACCGTTCGAGGGAGGCAACTGCCTGGGGGTTGTGGATCAGAGGGCCCAAGGTATACAGAGGGTCCCGGTACTTCTTCGCTGCTTCAAAGGCCAGGTCCATGGCCCGTTTGACGCCAAAGCAAAACCCAGCCGATTTTGCCACGACGAGTTGCAACTCAGTTCTCCTTTTGGCGAATGACCTGAATCATCTTCTCCACCACCTCTTCCACTGAGAGGTGAGTCGAGTCAATCACCACCGCATCTTTGCCCTTCCTGAGAGGAGAAATCGCACGGGTCATGTCGTTTCGATCTCGACGAATCACGTCCTCAAGGGTTTCTTGGAAACTGACCTTGACGCCCTTCCCGACCAACTCCTCGTATCTTCTTCTCGCCCTTTCTTCTGCGTCCGCATCCAGGTAGAACTTTGCATCGGCGTCGGGAAAGACCACGGTTCCTATATCCCGCCCTTCCAAGATGACTCCCCCAGCCCGGCCCATCTCCCTTTGCAGCCGCACCAATGCTCCGCGCACGCCCTCTTTCTTCGAGATGTCCGAAGCGAGGCTACTCATCTCCGGCGATCGGATCGACTCCGTAACGTCCTCTCCGTCACAGAGGACACGGAGTTCTCCGTTCATTGTCAGGAAGGTCACTTGGAGGGAAGAAGCAAGTTGGGAAAGCCTCTCCTCGTCCTCGAGGCGGATTCCTCTCTGTTTTGCCCGAAACGCCACGGCTCGGTACATGGCTCCCGTGTCGAGAACCACATACCCCAGCCGTTTGGCCAAAAGTTTCGCCACCGTGCTCTTCCCTGCACCGGAAGGGCCATCGATGGCAATAATCCACCCCTTTGTCCTCGCGTTGTCTCCCATGCCAACCTACCCGATGGGTAGGATTGGTGTATCACATCAACCACGCGTTTTCAAGGATAGGGAGAGAAAAGTAAGCAGAATCAGTCTTTCTCCGGAATTCCTTCCTCAGGTTTTCTTCGCCTTCTTCCGGTTATCCATATAACGTTTGATCGCCTCGACACAGGCAACGTTCTCTTCATGGGTCCCGAGGGTAATCCGGAAGAATCCATTCCGTCCGCGAAAAGAGGCGTAGGATTTGATCATGATCTTGTCTTTTTCAAACACGTGATCCACAATCTCTTTCGCCGTCACCCCTGCATCGGTGGCGTCCACGAAGATGTAATTGCCGTTGGAAAAGTATGGTTTGACTCCTGGTATCTTGGAGAGTTCTTTCATCAGATAGTCCACTTCTGCATTGATGAAAGTTGCCTTGCGTTTCAACTCCGCTTCCTCATCCAGGGCTGCCTCTGCAGCCGCCATGGAGAGGAGGCTGGTGTTCCAGGGCATTTGCATCCTTCTGAAATACTGAATCAGCGTTTCATGCGCCAGGCAATATCCGAAACGGACGCCTGCCATCCCATAGGCTTTAGAAAACGTATGGGAGACGATGACATGATTGTATTTGCGAACGAGTCCAGCCTTTGACTCGCGTTCAAGATGGCATTCCAGGTAAGCCTCATCGATCATGATGGGAATTCCCAATTCGACAAACTTCATCAGATCGGCATCCGGGATAAAGTCTCCGGTCGGGTTGTTCGGTGTGCAGATCACGATCACTTTCGTCCGGGGAGTGATAGCCTTCAGCATCGCCGGAGTGTCATACTGGAGGTCCGCAGTCAGATCCACCGTCACCACCTTTGCTCCCAATGCTCCGGCGCGAAGGCCGTACAGGGAAAAGGTGGGGTTCGGAAGGACCACTTCGTCACCCGGCGTCACAAAGAGTCGCATGGTCATGTCAATGATTTCCGAGGATCCATGGCTGAGATAGACGTTTTCAGGGCTCAGGTCGTACTTTTTCGCAATTTTCGCCCGGATGCGAGGTCCGTTGTCCGGGTAACGGTTTCCCAAACGTGCTGCCTCCATCACCGCTTTAACCACTCGCTCCGAGGGAGGAAGCGGATTTTCGTTGACAAACATCCGCTTCAAGTCCGGTCGGGACCAAGCGAGCGAGATGTCATCCGTGCTATAGGGTTTGACTTGATCAATCCAAGGGACCAAAAAGCGTTTTAAGTCTGTCATACTTCTTCTCCTCCTTTTTTCGTCTCAGAATTAACCTAGGTAGCTATCTATACAGGTATCCTTAAAACGAGAGTTTGTCAAGGTTTCTTTAATTCGCGCAGACCGATCCGATACCCCCCTGAGGTGACCTCAAAGAGGTACTGATCTCCACGATGGTAGGCGTGAAGGACTTCGACAGGAATGTTCTTGGCATCGTAAATGATACTTTCAAGGAAAATCGCCGGCCCCTTGGGAGGGACGTCCAAGAGAGCAGCGTCCCGTTTTGACAGAACGATGGCTCGAAAGGTTTGAATCGATCGGTGGAGGGTCACATGAAATTTCTTGGTCAGCAAGTGGTAGAGGGAGCCTGTGAGACGCATCTTAAGAATGTCTTTGAATTCTCGGTAGGGCAAATAACTTTTCTCGAGAACCAGAGGGACTCCACTGCCGAGACGGAGGCGTTCCGTCCAAATGACCCGTTTTTCCTTTCCGAGCATCAATTTGTGAGACACTTCCGGAGGGGCTTCGATCACCGACTTGTGAAGAAGTTTCGTCTGAGGAACGAGCCCCATCCGATGCATTTCATCGGTAAAGCTGGAAATATGCTGGAGCGTGTACTTGACGGGCTGAAGAGACCCTCCCAGCACAAAAGAACCCACGCCATTTTTCTTCTGGATCAGTCCTTTTGCAACCAGATCGGCAATGGCTTGCCGCACGGTATTTCGATTCACACGAAACAGTTCTGCCAGTTTCGATTCAGAGGGGAGTTTGTCCTGCGCAGCATACCGTCCTTTTCGGATCATCTCCGTCAGCCAGTTGCTGATCTGGATATACTTCGGAACTCCACCCTCAAGATGAAACATTTCAGCCATCGAATGTCTCCCCTCGGCTTTTCCCTATCTCAAAACGACTTCAAAGCGCCCTGCCCTTCAAAGGTTTGTCTCCAAACTCCGAATTCCCTACTCCGAACTCTTGTCAGGTCGAGGCACTCATCTCTTTGCGTTTTGCCTTCCCGGTCATCAACCTCATCACACCCAACATGGCGACGACCAGGACGATGATGATCGTGCACATGGCATTCGCACTCGCCGTTCGGCCATCGATGTCGAGGAAGATGATCTCAATGGCCGCCAACTTGACCTTGGCTGAGATGAGAAAGATCACCGCGCTGATCGTGGTCATCGACCTCATAAAGAAGAAGGAGATATTTGAAAAAAAAGCAGTCCGTGTCAGAGGGAAAACCACTTGGAAAAACGTGCCCATCGGACTGGCACCGAGGCTGACCGCTGCCTCCTCCATGGACTTATCGATCTGCTTCAGGTTGGCAATGCTCGAAAGCACCCCGAGGGTGAGATTGCAGATGATGATATTGATGATAATGATCCAGAACGTTCCGTAAATGAAAAAATAAGGCTTGTTGAAGGCCAGAATGTAACCCAGTCCCATCACTGTTCCTGGAATGGCCGCCGGTAGGACAGACAGGGTATAAAGAATCTGGTCACCGTGGGGTCTCTTCTTTTCCACAATATATCCGATCAAAAGGGTCAGAGAGGCTCCTCCTAGCGCTACCACGATGGACACCCAGAAGCTGTTCCAGATGGGAGAGTACTTAATAGCGATCAGAGACTTCCACTCCCCCTCCAGAACAGAGGACCAGAAATTCGTCCAGAGGGGGGCATTCCCTCCCAGCGATGGAAAGTCGTAATGCTTAAAGGTCAATGAGAAATCGTACGGCCACACCTTCACGAAGGAACCCAAAAAGACGGTTGCAAAAACGATGAGGATCAAGAGGCAAGGAATCCAGCAGTAAATTGTGAAACCCCACTTCTTGAGAGGCCGGGAGGGTTGGAGGAACGGTCTCGCCTGACCACTGATCAGGGCATAGCTCTTCTTGGTCAGATAATAGTTGAGCAGGAAAGCAGCGACGGATGGAATCAGAAGCATGACACTGATGGTTGCTCCCAGGTCAAAACGCTGCATCCCGATGACCTGCCTGTAGATCTCTGTCGCCAGCACGCTGTAGTTTCCGCCGATGACGATGGGAACGCCAAAATCGGTGATGGTCAGGTTGAAGACGAGGGCTGCGGCGCTGGCGATTCCGTATTTAGCGGACGGAAGCGTGACCTTATAGAAGGTCTTCAAAGCCGAAGCGCCAAGGCTCTGAGCGGCCTCGTCCAACCGCGTGTCCACTGCCGAGAGGGTCGTGTAAAGGATGAAGAGGGCATTCGGGAAACAGTAAAGGCACTCTGCCGCAATGATACCTGTCGCCCCATAGATATCCCAGGTTGTTTTGAACAAATGCCGGGTAATGAGTCCGTTTCGTCCAAAGAGAAGAATGAGCGCCAGTCCCTGGATGATGGAGGGGGCAATCAAGGGAAACGTGGAGATCGTGTAGAAGATCCCTTTCCCCTGGATCGTCGTCCGCGTCAATCCGTAAGCGAAGAAAAAGGCGAGAATCGTGGTGATGACCGTCGTCACCAGCGACACGTAGAGGCTATTGGTCAGGGAACGGAAAATTCGAGGGTTGGTGAAATAGGTCGAATAGTTCTTCAGGGTCAATACACCCTCTTTGAAGAAGCTGAGCCTGCAGATATCGTAGACGGGATACAACATGAAGAAGATCAAAAAGGCGAGGAGAAACGCCATGGCGATCCCGGTGATCCACCGATCACTGATGAACTTGGGTGCAGGATACTCGGATCCCAGCGTTTTCCTTTCATTTACGGTTTGAGTCATTGGGGATCCTCTCCTACGGGATAGACGAGAAACGATTCTGGCGGAAAGTAGAGGAGCACCTCATCCCCCTGTCTCAGCTGCTTCTGTTCAAACTCCTTCTCAATGACATCGGAGATCACTTCTTCAGACCCCACCTGGACAACCAACCGCACGGCCGCACCCAGGAAGGTGACCACATCGATTCTGCCCGGGATGCAATTCGAAGTCTCTGCAGACACCGGGACGTCTCCCGGCTTGAACACTTCAATCTTCTCCGGTCGGATGGCGAGAAAAATCTCTTCATCCGCGAGTGTCCCTTCCTGGGAGATCCTGAATTGCCACTGCCCTGAACGAACTTGGCTCCCGTTCCGACGCCCTTTGAAAAAGTTTGATGTCCCGACGAAATCGGCCACAAAGCTCGATTGGGGACACTTGTAAATATCAATGGGCTTGCCCACCTGGCGGAATTGCCCTTTCTCCATCACGACAACCCGGTCTGCAATGGAGAGAGCCTCCTCCTGATCATGTGTGACATAGATCATGGTTTTCTTCAGCTCCTGCTGTAGCCGCTTTACCTCTGCCCGAAGGCGGACGCGGATTTTTGCATCGAGAGCACTCAACGGTTCGTCAAGGAGCAACACTTGAGGATCGGGAGCCAAGGCTCGGACCAGGGCGACCCGCTGTTGCTGACCGCCGCTCAACTGTGGAGGATACAACTTTCTCCAATTCCGCAGTCCGATGAGATCGAGCATCTCATCGACCCGCTCTTCAACCATTTTCTTAGGCATCTTCCGGACCTTGAGACCGAAGGCAATGTTTTCCTCAACGGTCATGTTCGGGAAGAGCGCGTAGGACTGGAAGACGATGCCGAACTCCCTTTTCTGAGGGATGAGATCGTTGATGACCTTCCCGTCGAAGATCACCTTGCCGTCGGTCACCGTCTCGAACCCGGTAATCATCCTTAGCACCGTTGTCTTCCCGCATCCGCTCGGCCCCAGGAAACAGATGAATTCCCCTTCCACGATTTCCAGGTTGACTCGGTCGACGGCTGTTAATGCGCCAAACCGTTTGGTCAGATTCTCCAACGTCAGGTTCCTTCCCATGTGTTCACCTTCCGTAGCTGTTTAGCTGTCTACAAAGGATTTTCTACTCGATTTAAGCAGAATTGTCAATGGAGCAACTGTGGCAGGATTTCATGATCAAAGGCTGAAGGATTCTCCTCCTCACAACAAAAAAGGGGGCCTGCCGCTCGGCGGAAGCCCCCCTTTCCAACCACCCATTCTCACCTCTGGAACAGACTCTCCCATTTCTTCAGGACCTGATCACGGTTCTTAGACTGCCACGCGAAGTCCATCGGCCAGAGCTTAATTTCTGACAGCTTCGGCAAATCGGGTCGTGTGGGAATCCCGGGCAGGGTTACACCCAGTTTGTATACAGAATAAATCTTCATGGCATTTTCGCTGATCGCCCAGTCGAGAAACTTCTTGGCTGGCCCTGGATTCTTGGCTCCTTTCAGCAGGGCATTCGCCTCAATCTCATATCCTGCCCCTTCCACGGGGAAAACAATTGCTACGGGAAATCCCTCTTTTCTTAGCTGAGCCACTGGAAAATCGAAAGAGGCCCCCACAGCGAACTCTCCTTGAGCCGTCATCTTTGCAGGCCTCGAACCACTCTTAATATACTGCCCCATATTCCTGTCCAGGTTCTTGAGGAAATTCCAACCATCCTCCTTGCCTTCCTTGGCTCCGTACATCTGGAGGAGGCTCGCAATCTGCAGGAAACCTGTCCCGGAAGCTACTGGGTCTGGCATGGCAATGAGCCCCTTGAACCCCGGGTTGAGGAGATCATACCATCCCTTTGGCATCGGAAGGTTTTTCTCTTGAATGATCTTGCTATTTACGCAAAAGGCAGCAATATATATATCCATCCCGACATAGTAATATTGGGGATGCACGAACCTTCTGTCCAATTTCTCGACGCCTTTGGGCTTATAGGGTTCAATCATTCCCCTGGCAATAAACTGCTCCGTATCGGTGACCGCCCATCCCCATGTACAATCCGCCTGAGGATTGTCCTTCTCTGCCAGCATCCGGGCACCCAGATCACCCGTCGATAGTCGAAGAACATTGATTTCAAGATCCGGCAGATCCGTCCGTGCCACCTCTAGATATTTCGCAACTTCCTCGGTTTCTAAAGCGGTATAAACCGTAACAGCGTCTTTGGCAAAGGCTCCCGGCAGTCCCAACATAAACACCAACAATCCAATCCCAATGCCTATCCATCTGCTTTTCATAGACTCCTCCTTCTTTCTTTGTGTAAGTATTGCTCACGCTTTCACCCGCAACTAAATATACCGATTTCCACCCCCCTCCCTGCAGAGATTTAGAATTCTAAGCTCTCTTTTCTACACCCTAACAGCAATATATCGAAATTGGTTTTTTGTCAATCTTTTTAGGAGACCCTCGTCAGCTTTTAGCTGGATTTTGGGACAGGGCAGCACTAGAACCATCCACCTCAGTCTCTGAAGAAAAGGAGATCCCGGATCGAATCAAAGACAACGTCGGCAACCTTTTCCAACTCTTCCCTCGGAATGATGCCTCCTTCAACAACGCCGATTGTTAAAGCGACACCCGCGTTTTTCCCTGCTATCATATCTCCCGCAGTATCACCAATGAACACCGTTTCTCTGGGGGAAATAGAAAGCCGTTCGCAGATCGCAAGAACAATTCCAGGGTGTGGTTTGAGCGGATTCACCTCTCCTGCACAGACGATTAAATCAAACACATTCTGGAGGTTCAGCGACGAGAGCACGGCCTCCGTGTCTTGCCGTTCATCGTTGGTAGCCAGAGCAAGGGAAAAACCCTTTTTCTTCAGCCGAGTAAGAAAAGGATGAATGCCGTCCACTCCCTTCGACATCTCACGTCGATCGGTGGTTCTATCCGTCTCGTCGAAGGCCCTGGTCACTGTCTGTTTGGCCTCATCCCAGGGGTATCCTTGCTGATAGAGTGTCAACGTTCCGGTCACGATTTCTTCAGACCTTGGCGAGACCGGACACGGGCCTCGCGGATCGATTCTTCCGCTAACGGGATCAATGCCCCAAGATTTCAGCAACAACGCCTCAAGCTCTCCGTTTCGTCCCAGGCTCTTGACAAGGACTTGAGCCCTCTTCCGAATAAGCGGAACCCATGTGGCTGCAAAATCGATCAGTGTCCCATCTTTGTCGAAAATCACCAGGCGGCAGGGGATGCGCTTTCCGCGGCATTCAATTCCGGTCACTCTGATCACTCCGTGTTGAACAAAAATAGATTTATCATAAGTGAGGCTTGCCATGAATTCAATCTCAATTTAAAATGGCTTGTTACCATTCGGTAAAGGGTGGAAAATTGACAGACGACCGGGCCAGTGCGGTGTTTGGAGCAACCCTGTGGCGGCACCTTTACCCGTCTAACTGCGGAAACGAGCTGCCTTGAAAGCGACCTCGCAGCTCCGCGGACCCAGTCACCCATTCCTCTGGAGACCCGCCGTGCAGGGGCGCGGAGAAGACCACACTGGCAGGGTCGCCACCCATGAATACTTACATGGTGTCTCATGAAACATCTTTCACCGCTCCCTTTAGACATTCTCGTCTTTGACATGGATGGTGTCCTCATCGATGTCTCGGAATCCTATCGAAAGACCATTGCAAAGACGGTGCAGATCTATCTCGAAACCTGTCTCGGCTTCAAGAAGGGATCGGCACCGCTGATCACAGAAGAGCACATTGCTTCCTTCAAGATGGCGGGAGGGTTTAACAACGATTGGGATTTGACCTCCGGACTCCTCCTCTTTCTCATCTCCATCTCAGGCCTCCCACCCTTGCCGAGGAAGAAATCCTTTGCTTCCATCGAAGAGATCCCCCCATATCTCCGGAAACGGTCCTCCAGATTTCGTTGGAACTTAACAAAACAGACCCTCCAAGACCGTTTCTTCTGCTTTGCAGAAGAACTGGGGTCTTGCGGCGGCGGCTTGAAAGGGGTTCGCTTGCTCTTACACAAAACCCGGAAGGCCTCTTGGGGAGGGTGGGTCTATCACTCTGGTGAAATCCACACGGCGAACGTGGTTAAACGGATCTTTCAGGAAATCTACTTAGGACGGACGTTTGTGCGGCATTATTCCCTTCGGCGACTCTTCTATCACGGCCAAGGCGACTACCTTCGAGAGAAACTTCTGATTCCAAGAAGAATTTTGACCTCCCTCCGTCGTAAGGCTAAACTCGGGATTGCGAGTGGGCGACCGAGATTCGAAGCTGAGCTTGCGCTCAGACGCTTCAAACTGAAACCTTATTTCGAGAGTGTGGTCACCCTGGACGAATGCCAGAGAGAAGAGGATCGAATTCTCCAGAGGACTGGGAAGAAGGCCAAACGAACCAAGCCCCATCCCTACCCTCTTCTGCGAGTCATTGGGGAGATCGGACTCCCCCATCCCCGCTCGGCCTATGTGGGGGATGTGGTAGATGATATAGAGGCGGCTCGCAGCGCTGGACGGAAAGATCCTGTAGTGCCTATAGGCTTTGTTTTCACATCAGGGAAGGAGAAGTCTCTTGCAGACTCCCTGAGAAAAGCAGGGGCTCACTTCGTCATTCAACAGCCGAAGGATCTTCTTCGCCTGGTATCCTGATGCTGCCCTCTGATTCTCCGATTCATCAGCACATTACCCTCCTACGCAGAAAGCCACGGTTTCTCAGACTGTGGATGAATGTGGAGAGGGTACCCTTCGAAGCTCTGAAAGAGCGTAGTAGGGTATGCTTCGGAGGGTTCCACCCCTCTAAAGCATGTGGAGAGGCCACGGGCTTTAGCCCGTGGGGCTTCACTTCTCAAGATCCTGAAGGGCTTTCTTAACTAGATCATCCAGCGCTTTGCCCTTGTCGTCTGGGAGAGGATTGGGGCGGTGATCACGCAGAATTTCTCTGGCCCGCGTTTTTGCTCGCTCTTCGAAATCCTTTGAACCGGCTGCCTCCCAAGCCTCCCTCGAGTTCCGATATAAGAGGCGGGGCGTATATCTTTCCCCTCGAAGGAATTGAAGGGTGTGTGGATCTGCCAAGAAATTTCCTCCCGGACCCACTCGATCGATCGCATCGAGTCCAAGACGTTCTTCGTCCACCTTGAACCCTTCAAGTGCCCTCACGACAGTCCTGCAAATCTCATCGTCAATGACCAGCTGTTCGTGGCTGGTGACAAGGCTCTCTTGAATCATCCCTGCTCCCACAAGGACATTGGCCCCGGCAAAGGCCACCAGGAAGGTGAGGTATGTTCTTTCAAAAGTCGACTGCCCATCGTGGGACATGGAGTCGGTCCAGGGACCGTGGAGACTCACGGGAACATCATAATAATGGGCCATCTGAGCCCCTGCAACTGCCATGATGCCTCCTTCGATGGAGCCAGCAAGACTGAAACCGGTCGACATATCCATGATCATCGGCCGGGGTGCATACTGGAGCGGAGCCCCAGGATGAACCAGCTGAGAGAGGACCACTCCTCCCAAAAATTCGGCATTAAAAAGAACCACGTTCCCAGCCATGGTCATGGGTCCTGTCCCTCCAGAAATGGGCATGACACAGACGTCGAGGGGAATCCCATACTCTCCACACAACCAAAGGGCATCCACGGTGACATCCAGAAATTTAAGAGGACTGATGGGTGCCTCGAGGAGGCTGACCAAGGGACGCTGCTTGAGGGCTTTCTTCCCGCCTGCAACGATCTCTGCCATCTTGAACATGCTCTTCAGGCTCTTTCCGCTGTAAGCGCGAAGATGGATGTGTTTATCCGTGTGAGCAAAGGCTTCACGAAGCATGAGAATGTCCCGACCTATGACAGGCATGTCCTGACCGAAAACCGGAGCGATGAAGCTAATACCGTCGAGTCCATCCATCAGGCTAAAATAGCTTCGGACATCCGCCAGCATGAGAGGCCGAAATTGTCCTGTTTCGAGATCAAGAGTAAAATCTGCGCCCCCTCCGTTTCGGGAGTAAGGAAGATTTCCCCGCGCGATGTGGCACTCCTTGGCTGGGTTCCGTGCCCCGAGGACGAATTTTTCAGGTACCGTCTTCAGGCAGCGCTTTACGAGTGACCGGGGAATCCTGGCTCTCTTCGCTTTCGCATCCACCTTCGCTCCGGCGTCACCGAGAACCTTCAACCCCTTCTTGTGCTCGACCTCAATCCCTGTCTTCTCAAGCACTTCGAGAGACCGTTCGTGAATCGTCTGGATCTCCTTGTCGGATAAGACTTTGATCCATGTTCCCTCTGTCGATTTTCTTGCTTCCTTCATCGTCTATCCTCCTCTGGTCTATTTCTGTCGGGATTTTGATTTTTTTACGCCTTCTCGGTCAAGGCTGCAGAAATGACAGGCGGGCGGGCCCGTGTGGTCTTCGAAGAATCCCTGTGCCTGCCTGCGCGAAGCCCCGCCTCCAGAAGCCTTGCGGAGGGCAGGCGCTTCGGCGAAGGCAGGGCGGCACCTTTGCCTGTCTAACTCCAGAAACGAACTGCCTTGATAGAGATCTCGAACTCCGTGTGCCCTGTCACCCATTCATCTAGAGATCCGCCATACAGGGGTGCGGAGAAGACTATACCGGCACGCCCGCCACCCATCATTGAATATCTACGCTAACTTTGCACTTTCTCTTGCCTCTTCACGAAGCCTGAAGGACGAAACCTTTCTACCTCTCTCGAGCCCGGAGAGGTGAGGATATCCCTGGTACCAGATTCTTGAATTCGGCTCTGATCCTTTCGTCGACCTCCGCCGAAAAGACAGCCGGGTTGTCGCGAGTGAGAATATCGCGGGCACGGGCCAATGCCCGGGCCTGTGCGTCCAGCCCTCCCCTTTCCCTCCATTGCTGCCGTGAGTTGCGGTCGGCAATCGCGGGCAGCAATGCGGTCTTCCTCATTCGTTCCAGCGTATGGGGGTGTTCCATGAACATCCCTCCTGGCCCCACCTCCGCAATCACCTGGAGCGATAAATTTTCTTCGTCAACATCGAACCCCTGCTTGACCCGTTTCAACATGAGTGCAATTTCATCATCGATCACTGCCTTCGCATAGTCGAAGGTCATTAAGGCATCCAACAATCCCCCCATGTTGAGCATATCCACACCCGCCATGACCGCAGCCATGGCGGACATTCCGGTTTCGTAACCGGACTGAGCATCATTGACTTTGGAATTGGTGAGACCGATATAACCTCCAGAAGGAACTCCATAGTATCGAGCCATCTGGCTGCATCCTGCCATCAAAATGCCTGTCTCGATACCGCCCGGGGCATAAGCCCCCGTGCGCATATCCGCCACCGTTGGTAGGGCGCAGTAGATCAGCGGAGTTTCAGGTCGCACCATCTGGGTCAGAACCGCCAGAGCCAGGAACTCTGCATTGCCCTGTACCAAGGTTCCCGCAAGACTCAAGGGAGCTGTGAGGCCTGCGTTTGGGACAATGCTCCCGAAGCAGGGGAATCCCTTTTCCACCAAGAACATCATCATCTCTGTAGAAGCCACGTCCATGGTTAATGGAGAAACTACGTTGCAGAAGTGGTGCGTGATAAAAGGCCGCTCTCTGTATCTCTTTTCACTTCCGGCGATGAGCTCCCCCAGGCGAAGGACCTTACCCAGTTCCTCTAAATTGGGGGTATTCCCCCGCACCGGTTTCAGACAGTTTTTGAGTGCTGGATAGAAGCGAGCAAGGCTTGACTGATCTGCAGGAGCATCTTCGGCCAGCGTCGAGATCGAAAAGATGTCGTACCCTGGGAGCTCGTTAATGAGATGGGCGATGCGCGCAATGTCTTCCGACCGAGCCCGCCGTTCTTCACCCGTCTCCGGATCCACGATGTCCGGAGCAGAGCTCCCGGTCACGATCAGAGGACCTTCTTTGGGGATGACCCGGTCATATCGGGAATCACGTCCGTGAAATGTGAAACTTGGAGGAAAGGCCTTGCGGAAATCCTCAATGGTTTTCCGCGGGAATCGAACCCTCAGGGTCTTGGAATCGACAGAGCATCCATGACGCAGGAGACATTCCCGAGCCTTTTCGCTGTGGACGACCAGCCCCACCTGCTCAAGGATCTCCAGCGACGCCTCGTGAATTCGCACGACCTCTGCTGAGGTAAGAAGGTTGGCAAAGGATTTCACGATGGCTTTCCCTTGCGGAACTCCTGAAACATCCCATCTCCTTCAGTGGGACTCTTTTCTCTTGGATGATTCAGTCCACGAATAAAAAGCATTCCAGGTCCCAAAGAGATAACTCGGCAGGTAGCTCTCCCAGTATCGGAATCGCAACGTTGAGCTTATCGTCCCCACGACTATAGATAATAGCTCCAAAATTGTCAACAAAAAATATTGACAAAAAAGCCTTTCCCTTGTAAGCTGTCTAGATAGCTAGTAAGCCGAATCTATTCGTTCCAAGACATGCAAGACTCGGCGTAACGGAGGTTTTCCATCGACACTTCCTTGACCTGGGTCGCCGCAGTCATTGTCGGGTTGGCCCTCTTTTTTGACTTCTCAAACGGCTTTAACGACGCAGCCAACGTCGTGGCAACTATCATTGCCACGGGAGCCTTGTCTGCCAGAAAAGCTCTCATCATGGCTGCCATCTGTGAATTTACCGGCCCTTTCCTTTTTGGAACCGCCGTAGCCACAACCATTGGGAAGAATATTATCGATGTCTCAACCTTTGAAACCGCGCTGATCGTTGTCTCTGCATCCGTTTTGATTGCTGCACTGATCGGTGCCATTTCTTGGAACATGATTAGTTGGGCCTTGGGACTTCCATCCAGCTCCTCCCATGCTTTGGTCGGAGGCATGGTGGGTGCCGTCCTTGTCGCTTATGGTCCAGATAAGATCTTGTGGAAAGGCCTTCTTTTCGTTATCGCCATCCTCATTGCTTCCCCCATCTTCGGGCTCCTCTTTGGCATTCTTTTTTATAAGGTGACCATCTATCTATCAAGAAATGCCACTCCTGAAGTGAGATTCTCCTTCAAGCGCATGCAGATCCTCTCCTCCATCACCCTTGCCCTTAGCCATGGAGCCAACGACGCCCAAAAATCGATGGGATTGATCACTTTGTCCCTCGTCATCCTTGGATTTTCCCCAACCTTTCATATCCCGTTTTGGGTCATTGCCAGTTGTGCGGGAGCCATCGCCCTGGGAACGGCAAGCGGTGGTTGGAGAATCATCAAGACGCTGGGATCAAAGATCTACCGATTACGCTCCATTCACGCCTTTTGTGCCCAGACGGCTGCTGCAACGGTCATCCTGAGTGCTGCACTCGTGGGAGGACCCGTGTCAACAACCCAGATTGTCTCTTCCAGCATCATGGGGGTCGGCGCTGGACACCGGGTTTCCGCCGTCCGGTGGGGAGTAGCAAAGAACATCATCGTCGCCTGGTTTATCACGATTCCCGCAGCAGCAGTGATGGCAGGATTTTGCTTCTTTCTGATTCGTTTGTTTCATCCGAAATTTTAAAAAAAGGAGGACAGGATGGTCTTTGGAATCAAGAAGAACCCCTTTCATCGCGGGGAAGAAAAATTCTTCGATCTCCTCTCACGCCAGGCCAGCAAGACCCTTGATGGGCTCGATGCGTTGTGGAATTTCGTCGAAAACGGCACCAAGGAGAATGCCAACACCGTTAGAAACGTCGAGCGGGAAGCGGACGACCTGAGAAGGATCCTCATCGAGGAACTCGATAGGACCTTTGTGACGCCCATCGACCGTGAGGATATCTATTCTCTCTCCAGAGCCATTGACGATGTCGTGGACTATGCCAATACTACAGTCGATGAGATGGAGATCTACCAGGTCCAGGGGGACTCACACATCAAGGAGATGGTGAGCATTCTACGGAAAGCAGCCAGAGAGATCAGCGAAGCGGTCAAGATCCTGAAGGATTATCCCAAGATCGCTTCGGAACACGCCCTCCAGGCCAAGGCCTACGAAAACACGATGGAGAAGGCCTATCACCTTGCTATCGCCGACCTCTTTAAGGGAACGGATACCGTTTATATGCTCAAGATGCGTGAGATCTACAGACATCTGAGCAATGCTGCCGACCGGGGGGACGAAGCAGCTAACATCATCTCAAGCATTGTGATGAAACACAGCTGAAGCTAGTTCGGAGTTCGGAGCGTAACGACAGCCCTCCGAGCTAAGAATGCTGGACTAATTCACCGCGGAGAGAATGGGGAAAGGCCTTAACAATTCGGACAGGGATGAGGCTGCCGGCCAAGGTGACATCCCCCTTCACATTAACAATTTTGTTCGATCGGGTCCTGCCTGTCACATCTCGGTCGCCCTGCTTACTTTGACCCTCAATCAGAATTTCCTGTGTCGTTCCTTCTAAGACTTGATGCTTCTCCAGCGTGATCTCTTTCTGCATTGACTGAAGAATGGAGAGCCGTTCCTGTTTCACGTTGTCTTCCACCTGATCTTCAAACTGGGCAGCCCGAGTCCCTCTCCTCGGAGAGTACTTGAATGAGAACAGATCATCAAACCGGACCTGCGCCATCAAACCCAAGGTCTCTCTAAAGTCCTCGTCTTCCTCACCAGGAAAACCCACGATGACATCGGCAGTGACGGCGATGGCGGGACAAGCCTCTCTCAGACGATCAACCCTTTCAAGGTAAGAGGCTTTTGTATAACCTCGGTGCATCCTTTTCAGAATGCGGTCTGATCCTGACTGGAATGGAAGGTGGATATGTTCGCAGAGTTTTGACAAACCCGAGAAAGATCTGATTAGAGTCTCTGAAAGATCTTCGGGATGGGACGTCGTGAACCGAATTCTTTCAATCCCACTGATCTCATCAATGCGCCGAAGGAGGCTCGAAAAGTCCAGCTCTCCGTCCTCCCCTTTGCCGTAGGAGTTCACATTCTGACCGAGAAGGCAGACCTCTTTTACCCCAATCTCGGCAAGGTGATTTACCTCTTCGAGAATTTCCTGGCTTGGCCGGGATCTTTCCCGCCCCCGGACATAAGGAACAATGCAGAAAGAGCAGAAGTGGTCGCATCCCTGCATGATGGTGACATAGGATTTTACCTTCCCCCTCCCCTTCTTGGGACGAGGGGCGATGAAATACCTTCCTTCTGGATCCAACTCCGTTGCACAAACCCTTTGGCCCTTTGTTTCAACCGTCTGGACTAGCTCTGGAAGAAGGTGAATGGCCTGCGTCCCAATCACCAGGTCGAGATAGGGAACTCGATTCAGGAGGCGTTCGCCTTCCTGTTGAGCAACACATCCAGCCACTCCGATGACGGTCTTCTGATTCTCTTTGAGTCGCTTGAATCTTCCCAGGGCACTGTAGACCTTGTGTTCTGGTTTCTCCCGGACGCTGCAAGTGTTGATGAGGATGAGGTTCGCCTCTCGTGGCTCTTGGGTTTCCAGATACTGGGACCCTTCCAAGAGGCGAAGCATCCGCTCTGAATCATCCTCGTTCATCTGACAACCGTAGGTTTCGATGTAGACACGCTTTGTCATGGCGGGAAAGAAAAAACTGAATTCGTTTCACCGCAAAGACGCACCTGCCTGCCGGCAGGCAGGAAGGTCGCAGAGGAAAGACCACGCCTTATTGGACATTGGAGCGATCTAAAGTTTCCATTTCTTCAGTTTTCCGATGGCACCATAGTCCGTCAAGTCAATGTGGAGCGGTGTGATCGAGATACAGCCGTCTGAAAGGGCTTCAAAATCGGTATCGCTTCTTCGATCAAAAACCATCTGCCCCCCACCGATCCAGTAGTACTTCTTGCCCCTCGGATCCACTTTTTCAACAACGGCATTCCCGTGGATATACCTTCCCTGGTGGGTGATTCGGAAGCACTTGAGCTCTTTCTCCGGGACGTTCGGTATATTGATATTCAGAAAGGTATCCTTGGGAAGGCCCTTCTTTAGAATATGTCGAGCGATCTTCACCGCAAAGCGTGCTGCCCCCTGAAACTGGAAATGGCTTCGTGAGGCTAACGAGATGGAAAAGGCAGGAATTCCCAGAAGCGTTCCTTCAAATGCTGCAGAGACCGTTCCGGAGTACGTGATGTCGTTCCCAACATTCTCTCCCTTGTTGATTCCAGAAACCAACAGGTCAGGTTTCTCGGGAAGAATGGCATTCACCGCGAGATGGACACAATCCGCTGGTGTTCCGTCCGCTGCAAAAACATTTTTCTTTATTCTCTCGACGCGAAGGGGACGATGGAGGGTCAGGGAATGGGCAACCGCGCTTTTCTCACGATCGGGGGCGACGACGAAAACCTCTCCAACTGCTGCGAGGGCTTTTGCCAGAACGAGGATCCCTTTTGATTGGATTCCGTCATCGTTCGTCACTAAAATCTTCAACTGTTGACCCTGGTCGTTACAGAAAACATGGTCGGGGCGAGAGGATTTGAACCTCCGACACCTGGCACCCCATGCCAGTGCGCTACCAGGCTGCGCTACGCCCCGACGACCCACTGATTAATACTATATTTGATTCTGCTCTAAAAGTCCAGCCTTCTCAGCATCCATGAGTAATCTCCAAGAAGGTGTCAAAAAATCAAAATTCCGACAAAGATAAGTCCAGGCCCGCAGGGAGGGTTCCGTAAAGAGAGCCATCCTGAAAGGGTCAAGGACCATGGAGACCAATTTTTTCACACGTTCTGAGGGATGACATTGATGAGCATCAATTGGGATCATCCTTGGAAGATATCGAAAGGAAGAAAAAAATGGGTGACATGGAGAAGGGTTACTCTAACATCTTGCTAATCCCTTTCAATTCCTCTCGAATGTCAGTCAACAAATCACGTTCCGCCCCTTCAGGGGTTTTCCCGGGAAACTTTAACCTAGCCTGCAGATTTTCTGTTCTTTCGAGATCTCGGATCTTTTTCTTCGCTCCCGCGATGGTGAATCCCTCTTCATAAAGAAGTCGTTTGATTTTAAGGATGAGGTCAAGATCCTTCCTGCGGTAGAGACGCTGAAGCGACCCCGATTTGTACGGCTTGATCACCCGAAACTCAGACTCCCAGTATCGGAGGACATGGGGTTTGAGGCCGGTGATCCGGCTCACTTCCCCTATCCGATAGTAGAGCCGTTCGGAGACGATCATTTGTTCTGAGTCTTTTGCCTTGAACAATTTGGTCAACTAATCTCCTGCTTCTTCTCGGGATGGTTCAGTCCCCCTTTCAACACCTGACTCGGTTTGAAGGTCAGGATCCTCCGCGCCGTGATCTCAATATCACTCCCGGTCTGGGGGTTACGCCCTCGTCGGGACTTCTTGTTCCGCACGACAAAGTTCCCAAACCCCGAGATCTTGATCTTGTCCTCTTTTTCAAGGCTCTCCTTGATGATATCAAAGACGGACTCCACGATCTTGGCGACCTCTTTCTTGGAAAATCCAACCTTCTCATAAATGCTTTCAATAATGTCGACCTTTGTCATGGCACGCCTCCTCTCTCTTGAACCCATGTTAAGCCCTTAATTCTGCCTGAAAGGCCTCTCGCAAACGGGAAATCACCTTCTCATGATGTTGATTGACCTCTTCATCCGTCAAGGTACGATCATTCGACTGGTATCGAATGCGGTAAGACACTCCTTTCTTTCCCGCCGGAATTGGAGTTCCACGGTAGACATCGAAGAGACTGACGTCATCGATCAAAGGGTGGTGAAGATCCTGGATGGCCATGATCACCCTTCCAACCTCGACTCCGTCATCGATCACTAGCGTAAGATCTCGATACACCACAGGGAATTTCGGCAGGGGCATCCATTGTCTCTTCTCCTGCATCCGTTTCACCATCTCCTCAAAATCCATCTCAAAGAGATAGGCCTTCCCCGAAATCTCGTACTGATCCATCACTCGAGGATGAACTTCGCCCATCACCCCCAACGCTTCCCCCCCAACAAAAACCCGTAGCGCCTTCCCAGGATGAAGATACGGGATGTCGTCAGCCCGGTCAAACTGGACCTCCTGAATCTGTAGGGTTTCCAGAAGATCTTCGATGCACCCTTTCACGTCATAGAAGTCGACCAATCGAGGTGACGAGCCCCATTCCGGATCGCGATCGAAACCCGTCGCCAGGCCCGTAAGAACCTTTCGTTCCATTGGGAGCCTTTCACCTTCCTGAGGGAGAAAGACTTTCTTGAGCTCGAAAAGTCTGAGATTCGAATTTTTCCAAGCCATGTTGTAACGGGCTGTTGCCATCAACCCGGGAATGAGTGACGTCCTCAGTACGGCCAGGTCTTCTGACAGGGGGTTGACAATCGGCAGATGCCTTCGTCTCGGATCCTTCGCGGGAAGGGCTAGAGCCTCCAGTGAAGTAGGAGACGTGAAACTGTAGTTGATCACCTCGTGATAGCCGTGATGAAGAAGAACATCCACCACCCTCTTCTCAGCGATAGACGCTTTACTCTTCTCTTCGGAAGAGACCGCTGGAGGCCCCTTGGGCAGGGTCACGGGGATTTTCTCATATCCATCCATTCGCGCGATCTCCTCGACGAGATCGATCTCTCTTTCCAGGTCTCCGCGGAACGACGGCGGGATCACCCGAAGAAGGTGGGGGACCCCTCTCTCTACCTGGAGCTCCAGAGCTTCCAGGTGGGCTTGCATTGCCTCTTCAGCGATTTCTGTTCCCAGAATCTGGTTGGTCTTGGGCACGCTTAAAAGAATCGACCTGGGTGGGATGGGCGTGGGATAGACATCGATCACTCCCTCAATCGTCTTTCCTCCAGCCAAGACCTGAATCAACTCGGCAGCACGATTCGCTGCAGAGAGCACCCCTCCATGATCGATTCCTCTTCCGAACCGGTAGGATGCCTCGGTCTCAAGACCCAGCGTGATGGCTGCCCTCCGATTTCCCATGGGATTGAAATAGGCACTTTCCAAGAGGACGGTTCGGGTGTTTTCGCGAATCTCTGAATTGAGACCACCCATGACGCCGGCGATGCCCACGGGTTTGACCCCATCACAGATCATGAGCACCTGGGAGTTGAGCCGCCGCTCCACCCCATCCAGAGTGACAAATACTTCTCCCTCTTTGGCCCTTCGAACAACGATTCTCCCCTCTTCCAGGAAATCGAAATCGAACGCATGAAGGGGCTGGCCGCGTTCCATCATCACGTAGTTCGTGACATCCACCACGTTATTGATTGAACGAACACCCACCTTCTCCAGACGGTTCTTCATCCAGGTGGGCGACGGGCCGATCGTCACTCCTTCGATCATTCGGACCACGTATCTCGGACAGAGATCAGGGTCAAGAAGGGTCACGGAGGTTCTCTGCTCAGTGTCTCCCCGATCATCGGTCAAGGCCAGGCGAGGATATCTCATCTTCTGACGGGTTAAGGCGGCAATCTCACGTGCGATCCCCATGACGCAAAGACAATCAGGACGGTTGGGCGTGATGCTGATGTCCAATACCGTATCTTTGATTTGTAGAGCCTCCCCGAGGTTCACTCCCAACGGAGTTTCGGGCGGAAGGATCATGATTCCGCTTGCGTCCTGCCCCAGGGCAAGTTCGATCTCCGAGCAAAGCATCCCTTCAGAGGTCTCGCCCCTAATTTTCGATTTCTTGATCACGGCCCCATTGGGGAGTCGGGCACCCACCAAGGCGAGAGGAATCCTCTGCCCTGCTCGGATATTGGTCGCACCGCAGACGACCGGAAGCGTTTCTGTCCCAGTTTTCGTCTCAACCAAGGTGAGCCGATCCGCATTCGGGTGTTTCCGGACTGAGACGATCTCTGCAACGATGACTTGCTCAAGCCCTTCCCCCACCGAATGAACCCCTTCCACCTCCAGACCGGCCATAGTGAGAAGGTGTGCCAGATCCTTCACCTCCATCTGGACGTCCACATAGTCCTTAAGCCAGTTGAGACTCACCTTCATGTCTTATCTCACGGGCAAGTCGGCTGGATGCCCCGCCTTCCTGCCGGTAGGCAGGGGCGGGGAGGAAAGCCGACCCTGTAATCATACTTGCATTTCCCGGAAGCCCCGCCCTGTGGGCGGGGAGCTTCGCTTCGGCGTTCGGAGACCTGGGTTCGGAGTTTCCTGATCCGCTGGGCTGAACTCTCCGAACGAATGACCCGAAGTTTAAAACTGCCTCAGAAATCTCAGGTCGTTGTTGAAGAAAAGTCGAATATCGTTGATCCCGAACTTGAGCATGGCAATGCGCTCGATGCCCATTCCAAAGGCAAATCCAGTAACTTCCTCGGGATCATAGTTTACAAACTGATAGACCGCGGGGTCCACCATGCCGGACCCCAGAATTTCGAGCCACCCTGTGTTCGAGCAGACCCCACATCCTTTCCCTCCACAGATGAAACACTCAATATCCACCTCAGCGCTCGGTTCGGTGAAAGGAAAGAAACTGGGTCTAAATCGGAGCCTCGTTTCTTCTCCAAACATCTCATGGACAAAGACCGTGAGCACTCCTTTTAGGTCTGCAAACGTGATTCCCTTGTCCACCAATAGACCTTCCACTTGATGAAACATGGGGGAGTGGGTCGGATCGGAATCGCAACGGTAAACCGCTCCGGGACAGATGACACGAATGGGGGGCCTCCGTTTTTCCATCGTTCTGACTTGAACCGGAGAGGTATGGGTTCTCAGAACGACATCCTCTGAAATAAAAAACGTAGCCTGCATCTCTCGCGCCGGATGTCCCTTGGGGATATTGAGAGCTTCGAAATTGTAATAGTCCAGTTCCACCTCGGGTCCTTCCACCACTTCAAACCCGAGATGGGAGAAGATCTGAACGATTTCGTCCAAGGTCTGCGTGATCGGATGTCTTTTGCCCATGGGAATGCGTCGGCCAGGAAGGGTAATATCTACCTTTTCCTTCTCCAACGCCTCCTTCTTTTCCCTCTCTTTCAGTTGGTGGAGGGCTTCTTCAATCTGTGATTCCAGGGCCTCCTTAATCTCATTGGCCCTCTTGCCGATCTCTTTCCGTTCGGCTTCGGGAAGTGCCCCTAGTTGCTTCAGAAGCTGTGTCAGGCTTCCTTTCCTTCCGAGGGTTTTCACTCGGATCTCTGTGATCTCTTTTTCTGTATGCACCTTCGAGAGAGAGGCCAAAACCTCCTCCCGGATGTGTCCCAAGGATTCGATCACGAAGAGGCTCCCTTTTTAAGAGTGACTTTGGCCTGTTCCACTATCTTGGAAAAAGTTCCAGGGTCACTGACGGCTAGATCAGCCAGGATCTTCCGATCCAATTCCATGTGGGCCTTCTTCAAGGCATCCATCAAACGACTGTAAGATAATCCGTATAGCCTCGCTGCCGCGTTAATTCGCGCTATCCAAAGTCTCCGAAAATCCCTCTTCCGTACCTTGCGGTGCCGATAGGAATAAGCGAGAGCTCGATGGACAGCGTCCACTGCAGTCCGGTAGAGTCGACGCCGACCCGCAACGTAGCCTTTGGCCATCTTCATCGTTTTCTTTCTTCTCTGTCTCGTCTTTGGACCACCTTTTACCCTTGGCATTTCAATAACTCCTTATCCTGATTGATTTTGCGAACCTCATGTGTGAAGTTCTCCGCCATCCCGTTAAGACGACGATCAAGGCGCGACATCCAACCGACTTGTCCGTGACCGGCAAGTGCCCCGCAAGCGCCGCCCTTCCGGGCGGGGTCCCTGCCTACCGGCAGGCAGGAAGGGGCACAATATAAAAGGAAATACCTTACCGGGAAGCCCCGCCCTTTAGGGCATGGAGCTTCACTCTCCTCTTTCGTTAATCTCTCGGCCTCTCTTTTGCTGATGAATCAGCACCCTCACAGGCCACTCAGCCGTTGAAACCGATCAGAGGTAGGGGATCAGTTTCTTGATCCCTTTCATGTCTGACTGGTCAACGTACTTGGAGGCTCGGAGTTGTCGCTTCCGATTCTTTGATTTGCTTGTCAGAATGTGACGGGCGAAAGCCCTTTTCACTTTGATTTTTCCCGTTCCAGTTTTCTTGAAGCGCTTGGCCGCTCCGCGGTTCGTCTTAAGTTTAGGCACAGTGTTCTCCTTCTATTTTAAAAAACATGATTGAACCCGTTCTTCGAAAGTCTCCGTCAAAATAGTCCATCATGAACGAAGAGGTGGACTCGTTCCGTTCCCGTCTGACCGTTGGAGAAAGCCGGTCATTCGGCTTGGGGTTGGAGTGGTTTCTGGACCAGAACGGGAGACAAGATCATGACACAGTTTCTTCCCTCAAACTTGGGCTCCTGTTCCACCTTGCCACACTCCTTGATCTCCTCCACGATCCGGGTCAACATCTTCCTCCCCAGATCAGGATGAGCCAATTCTCTTCCCCTGAAAACGATCGTCACTTTGATCTTGTTTCCCTCTTTCAGAAAGCGCTCGATGTTCCGAACTTTGAACTGAAAATCATGGGGTTCCGTCTTCGGTCTCATCTTCACTTCTTTCAAGTGAACCACGGCCTGCTTCTTCCTCGCATCATGGTCTTTTCTCCTCTGTTGGTATTTGAATTTTCCATAGTCCATGATCCGGCAGACCGGAGGTTCCGCCTTGGGTGAAACCTCGACGAGATCCAGCTCAGAATTGTAAGCCGTGCGGAGCGCTTCCATGATCGGTAAGATGCCAAGTTGTTTTCCTTCTGGGTCAATGACCCTCACCTCTTTCGCCCGGATTTCCCGGTTGATACGGACATCCTTGACGATAATCTTCACCTCCTTTGGTTTGGAGCATGGACAGGGATTCAGAGGAACCGTCTACTGTCCACGCACAAGTTTTGGGTATTCTGACTCGACCTGGGCCACAAACTCTTCCACTTTCATGGCTGCCATCGTCTCGCCAGTCCGCTTTCTTGGAGAGATCGTTTCGCTCTTCTCCTCTTTTTCTCCAATGACCAACATGTAGGGGATCTTTTGCAACTGGGCCTCTCTGATCTTGAAACCCAATTTTTCGTTCCGAAAATCATTCTCCGCTCGGACCCCTCTTTGAATGAGTTGCTCGTAAACCTTATTGGCGTAACCTACGTAATTCTCTGTCACCGTCAACAGAATGGCCTGGGTGGGAGCAAGCCAAACTGGAAAGGCCCCGCTGTAGTGCTCGATCAAGACCCCCATGAACCTCTCTATGGCGCCGAGGATCACCCGGTGGAGCATGACCGGCCGGTGGGGTTGCCCGTCACTTCCGACATAGGTCAGATCAAACCGCTCCGGCATGGCGAAGTCCACCTGAATCGTTGCACATTGCCATCTTCGGCCGAGAGCATCTTTCAACTTCACATCGATCTTCGGGCCGTAAAAGGCTCCATCCCCTTCATTGATGTCAAAGGGAAGATGCTTGCTTCGGAGGGTCTCCATCAGGGCCTGCGTCGCCCTTTCCCAGTCTTCGGCCGTTCCGATCGACTTCTCCGGACGAGTGCTGACCTCCATCTCGTATTCGAACTGAAACATGCCCATGACGTCGTGGACAAAGTCGATGATGGCGCCGATCTCTTCAAGTAACTGATCCGGCCGGCAGAGGATGTGCGCATCGTCTTGAGTAAATTCCCTGACCCGGAGCAAGCCATGCAGTTCTCCTGACTTCTCATGCCGATGAACCGTGCCGAGTTCAAAGTATCGGAGGGGAAGATCCCGATAACTTCGAATCTTTGATTTGTAGATGAGCATGTGGGCAAGGCAGTTCATCGGCTTAATGCCGTACTCATCGCCTTCGACCTTCGTGAAATACATCTTGTCCCGGTAATTGTCGAAATGACCAGACTGTTTCCAGAGATCCAATCTCAAAATCTGAGGGCCGATAACAATTTGATAACCTCGTTTCAGGTGCTCCTTCTTTTCAAAATCTTCCAGAAGGGTCCGGAGCAAGGCTCCCTTCGGGTGATAGATGACGAGACCGGGACCGGCCTCGTCCTGAATGCTGAAGAGATCAAGCTCCCGTCCCAGCTTGCGGTGGTCTCTTTTTCGAGCCTCCTCCAGCATGCGGAGGTACTCTTCCAGTGCCTTCGCATCTGGAAATGCGGTTCCATAAATTCGCTGAAGAACCTGATTCCGAGCGTCCCCTCTCCAGTAAGTTCCAGAAACATTCAACAGCTTGAACGCTTTGATTCTCCCCGTTGAGGGAAGATGGGGGCCCTCGCACAGATCGAGAAATGTCCCCTGACGATAGAGCGACACTCGGTCGGGAAGGTCTTCCAGATGTTCGACCTTGTAAGTCTCCCCCAAGTCATGGAAGGCCTTGATCGCCTCTTCTTTCGAGACTTCGCTTCGGATGAAAGGCTGATCTTGTTTGATGATCTCTCCGACTCGCTTTGAAATGGTTTCAAGATCCTGAGGTGCGAAGGTTTTCTCGTAATCGAAATCGTAATAGAACCCCGTATCCGTCGAAGGCCCAAAGGTGAGTTTGACCCCGGGGAAGAGCTCTTTCACGGCTTGGGCCATGACATGGGACGCGGAATGACGCAGGATGTCCATCCCCTTTTTTGAGTGAACAGACACGAAGGAAACAGAGGTGTTCTGCTCGAGGGGACGCGAAAGATCCACCAGTGTCCCGTTGATCTGTGCAGCCACCGCATCCTTGTCCGCAAGGTCCTGAAGTTTTGTACCTCTGGGAACCGTTTTCCCGACTCCGTCTGGTAATGTAATCGTAATTCGTTCTTCCATGTTCACCCACACTGAAGAAGAAGAGGCATCACCCCGAAAACGATGGAATGATGCCTCTCTGCTTTTTAGGAATTAAAATGTGATTTCTCCCAGTAACTTAGGCTTCACTTCTGGCAAGAGAGTCCAAAATGAATGGTAGGCACGTGGGGATTTGAACCCCAGACTTCTACCGCGTCAAGGTAGCGCTCTCCCCCTGAGCTACGTGCCTCCTGCTTGCACTTTCCCTTTCTGCCTGCGAAACTGACAGGCTAAAAAATCTTAGTACCTATAACTGTTTTTTGAAATATTGTCAAGAAAATTATTAAGTTACGGCCCTATGCACTGAACACTAATTCACCTTTCTTGGCATCAACGTCCGCCGTAACGGTGTCGCCCTCCTTGAATTTTCCTTCCAGGATCATCAAGGCCAGCCGATCTTGAATCTCTCGCTGAATGACCCTCTTGAGCGGGCGAGCCCCATAGGCAGGATCAAAACCTTCTTTGGCAAGCCACTCTTTTGCTTTGTCTGTCATCTTCAGTCGAATCTGTCTCTCCAGGAGTCGCTGCTCCAATTTCTTGACCTGGATTTTAACGATGGCCTTGATCTCGTCCATTCCAAGCCCGTGGAATATCACAAGTTCGTCAACCCGGTTGATGAACTCTGGTTTGAAATGGGCCTTGACCGCGTCCATCACCCGACGCCGCATCTCCTCATAATCCTTCTCTCCAAGGTCGACAATCCACTGGCTTCCAATGTTGGAGGTCATAATCACCACCGTATTCTTGAAGTCAACGGTTCGCCCATGGCCATCCGTCAGCCTTCCGTCATCCAGGATCTGAAGCAAAATATTGAAGACCTCGCTGTGCGCTTTTTCGATTTCGTCCATGAGGACGATCGAATAGGGCCTTCTCCGAACGGCTTCCGTGAGATATCCTCCTTCCTCATACCCCACATAACCTGGAGGGGCTCCGATTAATCTCGCGACAGAGTGCTTCTCCATGAATTCGGACATATCGATCCGGACCATGGCCTGCTCGTCGTCAAAAAGAAATTCCGCCAAGGCTCGGGCCAACTCTGTTTTCCCTACTCCCGTGGGTCCCATGAAGATGAAAGACCCAATGGGCCGATTGGGATCCTGGAGACCCGCTCGTGACCGCCTCACCGCATTGGAAACGGCACTGATCGCATCGTCCTGGCCGACGACCCTTTTTCTGAGCCGCTCTTCCATGTGGATCAGTTTTTCAACCTCTCCCTCCAACATTCTCGACACGGGAATCCCTGTCCACTTCGAGACAACCTCAGCCACATCCTCCTCGTCCACCTCTTCTTTCAGCATCTTCATGTCTTTCTGGAGGGTGACGAGTTTCTGTTCCTCCTGTTTCAACTCCTTTTCGAGTTGAGACATCTCTCCATACTGCAGCTCGGCTAACCTTGTGTAATTGACCTCCCGTTCGGCTTCCTTCATCTCTTGCTTCGTCTTCTCAATTCGCTCCTTGATCTCACGGATTTTCGAAATCGACTTCTTTTCGTTCTCCCAGTGAACGCTCTTCCCCTTCACTTCGGCCTTCAGGTCAGCCAACTCCTTCTCGATCTTCTTGAGTCGATCTACCGAGGCCTTGTCCTTCTCCTTCTTGAGAGCCTGGCGTTCAATTTCGAGCTGCATCACTTTCCGCTGAACCTCATCGATTTCCATAGGGACACTGTCAATTTCGATTCTCAGCCTTGAGGCAGCCTCATCGATCAGATCCACGGCCTTATCGGGCAGGAACCGGTCGGAGATGTAGCGATTGGAAAGCATGGCAGCTGCGATGATGGCAGAGTCCTTTATTTTCACGCCGTGGTGAATCTCGTAGCGTTCCTTCAGTCCTCTGAGAATGGCAATGGTGTCTTCGACAGAAGGCTGGCTCACATAGATCGGCTGAAACCGGCGCTCCAATGCCGCATCTTTCTCCACATATTTTCGGTACTCGTTGAGTGTGGTGGCTCCCACGCAACGGAGTTCCCCTCGGGCTAGGGCCGGTTTCAGCATATTGGAGGCATCGATGGCTCCCTCGGCTGCTCCCGCACCCACCAGGGTATGAAGCTCGTCGATAAAAAGAATAATCTGTCCGGCGGCCCCAGTGATCTCCTTAAGTACCGCCTTCAATCTATCTTCAAACTCTCCTCTAAATTTAGCCCCCGCGATCAAGGAACCGAGGTCGAGGGCAACCAGTTTCTTATTCTTCAACGTTTCCGGAACATCACCCTTCACAATTCTCTGAGCCAACCCCTCAACAATCGCTGTCTTCCCTACCCCTGCTTCTCCGATCAGGACAGGGTTGTTCTTCCTCCTCCGGGAAAGGACCTGAATTACACGCCGGATCTCGTCGTCTCTCCCAATCACCGGATCGAGCTTCCCTTTTCTTGCCTCTTCAGTGAGATCTCTGCTGTAACGCTTGAGAGCCTGGTACTTTTCCTCGGGATTTTGATCGGTCACCCGTTGGGAGCCTCGAATATCTTTGAGAACATTAAGAATTGCATCCTTCGTCACCCCGTTATTCTGCAGGATCTGATAGGCAGAGCCTCGCCTTTCGTCAGCGATCGCCAGGAGAAGGTGCTCGGTAGATAAATACTCATCCATGAGCCTCTCAGCCTCTTTCCAGGCCACGTTGAAAATCTCATCGAGTCGACTGGAAAGATAGACCTGCCCGGCGCCTTCCCCAGTCACCTTTGGAAGACGATTCAACTCGTCATTGAGCTGAGAGACTATCAGGTCAACGTTGGCCCCCAGCTTCTGGAGTATAGGGATGACGGTCCCTTCCTTCTGACTGATCAGGGCCAGAAGCAGATGCTCCACGTCGATCTGCTGGTGATGATGGTGTTCAGCAACTCCCTTGGCCTCCTGTAAGGCCTCTTGTGATTTTAGAGTAAATTTGTCCAGTTGCACTCTATGAACCCCCTTTTTTGCATTCCTTTATAAAATAACCATCATCCCCTCGTATTTCAAATGGAAAATGGCCTTTCCCCCCGGATTACTAGCCTGCGGACTCAAAAATAACAACCATGAATAATTCCAATCCAAGGCCGGCTGTAACCCGGTACTGGGTCAGACAGTCGTCCACGAAGGTCGACCTGCTCCGTCCTCGCGTTTCAGAAGTGGAACTTCACAGGTGAACCTAATGAGCCTCTGGACTTTGATGGTCGATCGTTTGCCAGCGGTCGTGAGGAGGTCCTTCGCCATAGGATCCGCCACTGAACCGCTGTGGGTGAGCAGGTCAACCTCCGTGGAATCAAGGTGTGCCATGCCGTAACTAAGGAGGTGTGAAAAAATCAAAACCCCGACAAAAATAAGTCCAGACCCGCAAGGATGGTTCCGGAAAGAGAGCCATCCTGAAAGGGCCAAGGACAATGATGACTAGCTTTTTCATCTTCCGAGGGGCTACGGGCGGGCAAGGATGCCGAAAGAGCCTTGCTGCGACAACCTTTTCCTGCATGCGCACTACTTTCGCAATCCAGATATCATTAGAGGGTCGGGTTCACCGCTACGAAGCCCGGAGCCCTCTTTTCCTTCGCATTTTTCGTTTAGCCAACGCCACTGCGAGGAGAGGGGCTTTAAGCAACACATTCACCGAGTCGCGGCCATCGGCAAGCCCGATGCGCCGGGCTTTTCTGATGATATGGAAGATCTGAGGTAGATCGTAAAATTCCGACCGGATCCGGTTTCGAATGCACTTCAACTCCTTGCGGCCGTAACGGTCAGAATACACGGAACCGCCGATGCGGTTGTAGTAGTAGCCCGGTGTCTGTTCAACAAGTTCCTTGAGAGGCGAGAACTTCTCGATGCGGAGTTTCTGGAAACTGATGGAATCCAGTTTGATCTCTTTCGCGAACTTCGGGATGTAGAGCATTTCTTCTTCGGTTTCGCCGATGTTGCCATAGATGAAGTATCCATGTAGATAGATGTCGTACTGCGTCAGGACCGCAAACGCATCCCGGACCTGCTGTTGGGTGATGCCCTTCTGAAGCTGGTTCAGGATCCGGTCGTGCGGCGATTCGATTCCGATCAGAAAGACCTTGAAACCCGCTTTCTCCGCCTTTTTAAGAATCCTCGGATGCTTCGCCACATCAATTCGGGTCTGGGCCACGAAGATCTTCTCGATCTTGTTCTCGATGATCAAATCGCAAATCTGTTCGCTCCTCTTCGGGTTCGTGAAAAAGTTGTCATCGCTGAAGAGCACGACATCGGCCTTCACCGTCTTCAATTCTTCCATGACTGATTCGACCGGTCGTTCCGTGTAGTTTCTCTTCTGCCCGAGCGGATTGAGGCTGAAGGTGCAGAACTTACAGGAGAACGGACATCCCCTCGTTGACAGCACGGTGTCGAACGTGAGGCGGCTAAGTCGCACACCGTGTTTCACGAGGCCATAGTCGTATTGTCTCAGCGTTCGGTCAGGAAATGGAATACGCGTGAGATCCGGCAGAGGATGGATTTCGTTGTGGACAACCCTGCCGTTTTCCCGATAGGAAAGTCCACGGATGTCCTTGTACGGAACCCCAGTGACGATCTGTTGGATGATTTCCTCGCCCTCACCTCGGACAACCATGTCTATGTTCGGGCAACGCTCAAACAGAACCTCGACCTCCTGCGTTGCCTTGTAGCCTCCGACGACCGTGCAGACTTCAGGAGGCAGCTGCGAGACAAAATCGCAGATGCTCTCGAACTGAAAGTCCCATCGGATGCTGATGCATAGAAGATCGATTTCGTCCCTGATGAATCTGCTGAGCGCCTTCGGGTCCTGGTAAGCCTTCTCATACCGAAGGTCGAGGAGTGTGACCTTCCCTACCAGGTCTTTCATGCTTGCGACGATGTACTCAAGGCCGGTCGGAGGGAAAACCCCGACGAGTGCGGTAGAGTCCCCAAAATACGGATTCAGGGCAAGGGCGTGCTTGACCTTGATCATGGAGGAATTGTAGCGGGAAAGAACCGTAGATGCAAGTTACATAACCTCTAGCGTCTCAACGTCGAAGCCAGGTCGACAAACTCTTGGACCGATAGAGTCTCCGGCCTTCTCCGGGGATCGATACCCATCTCCTCCAGCCTCTTTCCCAGATTCTCTGGGAGGAGAAGGTCGGAATGCTTTAATGCATTGGCCAGAGTCTTCCGGCGGTATCCGAGGCAACCCTTCACGACAGCTCGAAACCAGTCTTCTTGCTCCGGAGCGATCATGGGCCTCTCTTTCCAGGACAGACGAATGACGGCTGATTCTACTTCTGGAGGCGGAAAAAAGGCTGAAGGCTTGACGATAAAACAGATGGAAATGTCAGCGACCGACTGGACCAGAACCGACAAGGGACCGTAGGCTTTCTTTCCTGGAGGTGCTACTATTCTCTCGGCCACTTCTCTCTGGAGCATCAAGATCAAGGCAGAAAAAAGATCCCTCGATTCGATGAAATGAAATAAGAGCGGTGTTGAGATCTGATAGGGTAAATTGGCAACGACTTTCACAGGACGTTTCTCGGAGCCGAGATGCTTTCGGAGATCGAGCTTCAGGATGTCACCTCGGATGATCTCCACATTCGGAGTGTCAGCCAGTTTGTCTCTTAAGATCTCGACCAGCCGAGCGTCAATCTCGACGGCAATTACCTTCTTAGCCTCCTGAGCCAATGCTTGTGTCATTTCTCCAAGCCCTGGCCCAACTTCGAGGACAATGTCCT